>Ga0272482_10000006_pt1 | contig 93642 bp, 81 predicted proteins | sample RVTome_8_FD_192427 | JGI IMG/M metagenome (GOLD analysis project Ga0272482, IMG submission 192427) | Soil microbial communities from uranium-contaminated site in the Upper Colorado River Basin, Wyoming, United States - RVT160D0 (version 2) ...
ACCCGACCGAGGTCGAGGGCGTACTGGGCCAGCTCAACGAGGATCGAGCCGGCCGCGCCCACCGCGAAGATCCGCCCCGGGCCGGCGAGCGCCGGCCACCGGATCGGTGCGAAGAAACCCCAGTGCGGCGAAGACCACAAGATTGCCTCCGATCTGCACCACGAACGTGGTCGGATCGGTCAGCTGCGCGGCAATGTCACGGAGCGGAGTCAGGCGTACGCCCCGCGGAGCGTCCTTGGGCGTCAGGCCCGGAACCACCACCCTCCGTCACGCCTCTTCCCGGCATGACGAATCGGCGCACCGTCCTTCAGCTCGCCGGGCTCTCCGGCGCCGGCGCGGTGCTTGGCGCCTGCGACTCCGGGCCCAGCGCGAAGCCCAAGACCGCCCCGGGTGACCTGCTCATCGTGGAGACGAAGGGCGGGCTCGCGGTCGTGGACTCGGCGGCCGGCCAGGCGGCGGTGGCGGCCGCCCCTTCGATCGTCACCGGCGACCGCACCCGGCTGGTACGCACCGAGTGGACCGCCAAGGGCACCAAGCTCGCCACCTACCTGCTTCCCAGCGGTGAGGTGGTCGCTGGCGGGGTGGTCCGCGACAAGCTGGAGGCGCGGGTCGTCTCCGCCGAAGGGCGCCTCGTCGCGCTCGCCTCCCCGGCCGGTCCACGCAGCCGCACCACGATCGCCGTCGCCGACGGCAGTGGCGAGCGGACCCGGGTCGACCTGCTGGGCAACCTCGAGCCGGAAGCGTTCGACGTCACCGGGCAGTACCTGTTCGTCCTGGACTACCTGCCGCCAACCGCGCCGGACCGGTATCGCGTACGCGCCCTCGACCTGCGCTCCGGTGGGCTGGAGCCGCTGCTCACCCGAAACAAGGCCGTGCTGCCACCGGGCGCCGAGGAGGAGATGCGCGGCCAGGGCCGGCAGGCGGTCTACGACGCGCGGCGGCAGCAGCTCTTCACCCTCTACACCCACCAGCCCGACCACCTGCACAGCCGCGACCTGCTGGCCGGCGCCCGGGACACCGCGCCGCACGTGCACGCCTTCGTCCACACGCTGCACTTGGGCCAGCGGTGGGCCTACTGCATCGACCTGCCCGAACCCTTCGGCGTGCGGGCGGCCGAGCGGCACGCGATCGCGCTGAGCGGTGACGGCGCGCGGCTGTGTCGTGGACGCGGTCACCGGCACGGTCGCCGTGATCGACCCGGAGGCCCTCAACGTCGTGAGCACGATGCCGCTGGCCGCGCCGACCGGCGCGGGCCCGGCGACCGCCGCCCTCACCACCGACGGGCACCGGCTCGTCGTCGGGGGCGGCGACAAGGTGGTAGTGATGCCGATGGGTGGCTCCGGCTCGCCCACCCGCTGGTCGCCCGGGTCGCAGGTGCGCGGCCTCGCGCTGCTCGACGGCACCGAGCGGGTGTACGTCGGCCAGGACGGCGCGGTCACCGCCCACGACCTGACCACCGGCAAGCTGCTGTCGCGCACCGAGGTGCCCGGCCTGGTGTCGATACGGCAGGTGATCACCCGCTGAGCGATCAGCGCGGCCGGAAGACGAGCCCGGAGAGGCGCAGAGCCAGGCGGCGCCGGGCCGGCGGCAGCCGGAAGGCGGTCCCGAGCACGGCGTTGCGGATCGGCCGTAGCGGGCCGGCGAGCGTCGCCAGCCAGGTCAGCTGCCGCGCGAACCCCACCACCTCGCGGGCCACCGGCCGGCGCGCCGCCGCGTACGCGTCCAGAGTGGACTCCGGTGCTCCGGAGAGCACGTCGGCCAGTGCGTTGCCCAGGGCGACGGCGTCGTGTAGGCCGAGATTCATCCCCTGGCCGCCGGCGGGGCTGTGCACGTGGCCCGCGTCACCGGCCAGGAGCACCCGACCCGCCCGAAACCGCTCGGCGACCCGGTGATGCACCCGAAACCGTGACCCCCACACGACTTCGGTGACCCGCTGCGGCCGGGAGGCAGGACCGCGGGAGTCGAGCAGGCCCTGCACGAAGGCGGCATCGGGATGCTCGGGCGCGTCGTCGATCTCGGCGACGATCCGGACGCTGCCGTCCGGCAGTGGCGCCCAGACCAGCATCCCCGACCGCGAGAAGAAGAGGATCACCTCGTCTCGCGGGAGATCGCCCTCGACCCGCACGTCGGCGAGGGCGAATGACTCGCCTCCCTCGTCGGCGCCGAACTCGATGCCGGCGAGCCGCCGCACGGTGCTGCGCATGCCGTCGGCGCCCACCACGTACCGCGCGCGGATCGTGTCGCCGCCGGCGAGCGTGACCGTGTCGCCGTCCAGCCCGACGACCTCGTACGGCCGCAGCACCCGCCCGCCAGCCGCGGTGAGCCGGTCGTGGAGCACCTCTTCCGTGACGGTCTGGGGCACCATCAGCGCGTACGGATACGCGGTCGGCAGGTCGTCGAAGCGCACCGACACCAGCGTGCGGTCGCGGTCGCGGATCGTGAAGCGCGGCGCCTGGATGCCGCGGGCGACCAGCGGCTCGGCGGCCCCGATCGTCTGCAGCACCTCCAGGGTGTGGGCATGTACGACCGCGGCACGGGAGGTGTTGTCTCCCTCGGCGCGCTGGTCGATGACGGTCACGTCCACGCCCCGACCGGCGAGCGTCGCGGCCGTGGCGAGTCCGACGGGTCCGGCGCCGACGACCAGAACATCGGTGGTAGCGGGAAGCATGTCGACCTCCATGTATGCCAACGTCTGTTTGCCAACATCTGTTGACATTCAAGGTAAGCCTGCCTGCCATGGATGTCAACATGTGTTGGCCTACACTCGTTGGCATGGAGACACAGCGCCGATCCGACGCCACGAAGGCGGCCATCTTGCGGGCCGCGCGGGAGAGGTTCGCCGCCGACGGGTACGAGCGGGCCACGATCCGCGCGATCGCCGCGGACGCCTCGATCGACCCGTCGATGGTGATGCGCTACTTCGGCAACAAGGAGCGGCTCTTCGCCGCGGCGGCCGAGTTCGACCTGCGGCTGCCCGACCTCAGTGCCGTCCCACCCGCCGAGGTCGGCGCGGCGCTGATCCGGCACTTCCTCGACCGCTGGGACGGCGACGAGACCCTGACCGCACTCCTGCGCGCCGGCGTGACCAACGAGGCCGCCGCCGAGCGCATGCGAAAGATCTTCGCCGGCCAGCTCATCCCGATCGCGAAGGCGTTCACCGGTGCGGGAGAGCTCGAGGCGGCCACCCGGGCCGGGCTGGCGTCGAGCCAGGTGCTCGGGCTCGCCCTCACCCGGTACGTGCTGCGCCTACCACCCATCGTGGCGATGGACCCGGACACGGTGGAGCGCTGGCTCGGCCCGACACTCCAGCGCTACCTGGCCGGCAGCTGAGCTACGTGAGCGTGCGGGCCGCCTTCAGTGCGGCCTCCACGTCGGCCTCGTTGTTGACGATCGTCGTGCCGAAGCGCAGCAGCGTCGGCCGGTACGGCGTGGCGCTGGCGACGACCTTGAGCCCGCGCAACCGGGCCACGGCCTCGTCGACGCTGACGTTGCGCACCCGGCAGCACACCACTCCGGCGGAGAGGTCGGTGCTCTTCGGCGTGACGAGCTGGAGCCCGCCGATGCCGGCGAGCCCGTCCTTGAGCACGGTGGCCAGCTCGTGCGTGCGCGCGGCGACCCGCTGGCGCCCGATCGCCTTGTGAAATTCGAACGCCTCGGCGAGCGCCCACCGGTGCTCGAAGCTGTGGTAGCCACCGGGGGTGGCCGCCGGACCGGGCGGGGTCGCGCCGCCGTCGAAGCCGAGCCAGGCGCCGATGCTGCGCCCGTCGAACGTGGGGATCACCGGGGTGAACCGGGCCCACCCCTCGGCCGAGCCCCAGACCAGGCCGGTGCCGCGCGGGCCGAGCAGCCATTTGTGGCAGCCGGACACGAGGAAGTCGCAGCCGAGGTCACCCGGGCTGGCGTCCTCCGCGCCGAAGCCGTGCACCGCGTCGACGCAGAGCAGCACGCCGCGGCCTCGCAACGCGTCGGCGATCGCCTTGATCGGCAGCTTCACACCGGTGCTGGAGTGCACCCAGGTCACCGCGACCACCCTGGTCCGCCCGGTCACCGCGCGGGTCAGGTTGCCCACGATCTCGTCGGTGCTGGCGGCTGCGGGGTCGGCGTAGAGCCGCACCCGGCGCACGGCGACGCCGTCGCGCTCGGCCCGCAGCCGCAGCGACTCGTGGGTGGCGTAGAAGTCGTGCTCGGTGGTCAGCACCTCGTCGCCCCGACCCAGTCGCAGGCCGCTGTAGAGCAGGCCCAGCCCCATGGTCGTCGAGTCGGTGAACGCGACGTCGTCCAGCCGCGCGTCCAGGTAGCCGGCGGCGGCGACAGCCACCCGCTCGTCCAGCCGGGCCTCGTTCTCGTGCAGGTAGCCGATCGGATCCGCGTCGAGCCCGGCACGGTGCCGCTCGATCGACGCGCGTACCGGCGCGGGGTGTGGCGCGAACACGAACGTGGAAAGGTGCGCGATCTCAGGACTGACCGTGAACTGGGCACGTACGCTGGCCCAGTCCGTGGGGATCAGAGGCGGCGCGTCCGCGGGTGCGGGCGCCGCCGCCGGCTCGTCATCGCACGCCGCGGCCGCACCTACGAGCCCCGCGGCCGCCGCCACTCCCAGCAGGCTTCGCCGTCTCATCCGACCAGCCTGCGCTGCGGAGGTCACGATCTGGACGCGGCGGCTACGTCGGCTCGATCGGCCCCAGCGTCGGACGTTTGGCACTGATGAAGTCGCCCGAGGACCGCCCCGTGAGGCGACGCTTGACCCACGGCGCGAGGTAGCGCCCGGCCCACCGCATGTCCGCCGCGCGGGCGGCGAGCCAGGGGGTCGGCTCCGGGCGCGGCGGCACCAGCAGCCACTCCTCTTCGCAGCCCACGCCGAGCGCGTTCAGCACGTGCCCGGCCACCCGCTGGTGGCCCAGCGCGGACAGGTGCAGGCGGTCGACGCTCCACATGAGTGGGTTGTGAAACGCCTCGTCCACGTTGAGGTCGACCAGCGTCGCGCCCGTCGCCTCGGCGGCCTGCACCACCGCCTGGTTGAGCAGCGTGCCTCGGGGCAGCGTGATCCGCGAGCCGGGCAGCCGGGTTACCCACGCGTCCGAAAACCGGAAGAGGATCACATCGGCGCCGCTGCCGCGCAGCTCCTTGATGACCTTGAAGAAGCGCTCGATCAAGGCGCCCATGTCGAAGTTGCGGCGCAGCATGTCGTTGCCGCCCGCCGCGAAGCTGATCAGGTCGGGGCGCATCGCGAGCGCCTGCGGCACCTGCTCGGCCACCACGCCTGGAAACAGTCGCCCCCGGACCGCCAGGTTCGCGTACCGGAAATCCGGTCCGACCTCGGCCGCCAGCCGGATCGCGACAAGATCCGCCCATCCACGGTAGACACCACCCTGGGGGTACGGATCATCCATCCCCTCGGTGAAGCTGTCCCCGACCGCTACGAAGCTGCGCCAACTCACGCTGGCAAGTCTCGCACCACGCGCGCCGGGCGTAATCCTGATGCCCCGAGACAGTGACGGTGCCTACGCTTCGCACATGTTGCTGCGGATGTCCACGCTCTTTCTGCGTACGCTGCGCGAGGACCCCGCCGACGCCGAGGTGCCGAGCCACCGGCTTCTGCTGCGGGCCGGCATGATCCGGCGGGCCGCCCCGGGCGGGTTCACCTGGCTGCCGGTGGGCAAGCTGGTGCTCGACCGGGTCACGCAGGTGGTCCGCGAGGAGATGGCGGCGATCGGCGGCCAGGAGGTGTCGTTCCCGGCCCTCCTGCCGCGCGAGCCGTACGAGACGAGCGGCCGCTGGACCGAGTACGGCGCGGACATCTTCACCCTCAAGGACCGCCGCGGCGCGGAGTACCTGCTCGCGCCCACCCACGAGGAGATGTTCGCGCTGCTCGTGCGGGACACGCTCAGCTCGTACAAGGACTACCCGGTGATCCTCTACCAGGTGCAGAGCAAGTTCCGCGACGAGGCGCGGCCGCGGGCCGGCCTGCTGCGCGGGCGGGAGTTCCTGATGAAGGACGCGTACTCCTTCGACCTGGACGAGGCCGGCCTCGCCGCCGCGTACGACAAGCACCGCGGCGCGTACCAGCGGATCTTCGACCGGCTGGGGCTGGACTACACGATCGTGTCCGCGATGTCCGGCTCGATGGGTGGGTCGGCGTCCGAGGAGTTTCTCGCCGCCTCGCCCGTGGGCGAGGACACGTTCGTGGGGTGCACGCACTGCGACTACGCCGCGAACACCGAGGCGGTCACCACGCCCGCGCCGCTGGCGAGCGACCCCGCCGCCCGCCCGGCCCTGGAGGCGCACGACACGCCGGACACCCCGACGATCGAGAGCCTCGTGGCGCTCGCCAACGCTCGCGGGCTGGGCGGGCGCACCGACTGGACCGCCGCCGACACCCTCAAGAACGTCGTGGTCACCGTCACGCCACCCGGCGCCGACCCGTACCTCCTGGTCATCGGCGTGCCCGGCGACCGCGAAGTGGACCTCAAACGGGCGGAGGCGGCGCTGCACCCGGCGGGCGTGGCCATGTTCGACGCCTGGCCCACCCGCCCGGACCTGGTCCGCGGCTACATCGGCCCGCAGAAGCTCGACCAGCGTTACCTCGCCGACCCGCGGATCGTGCCCGGCAGCACCTGGCTGACCGGCGCCAACGAGCCCGGCCGCCACGCGGTCAACGTCGTCTGCGGCCGGGACTTCACCCCCGACGGCACGATCGAGGCCGCCGAGGTGCGCGCCGGCGATCCCTGCCCCACCTGCGGCGTGGGCACGCTCACCATGCGCCGGGGCATCGAGATCGGGCACATCTTCCAGCTCGGCCGCCGCTTCACGGACGCGTTCCAGGTGGACGCGCTCGGCCGGGACGGCAAGCCGGTGCGGCCGATGATGGGCTGCTACGGCATCGGCCTGTCCCGCGCGGTGGCGGCCATCGCGGAGCAGCACCACGACGAGCGCGGGTTGGTGTGGCCGCGCGAGGTGGCGCCGTTCGACGTGCACGTGATCGCCGCCGGCAAGGACCTCGGGCCCGCGGCGGTCGAGCTCGGCGGCCGCCTCGCCGCCCGCGGGCGGCGCGTGCTGGTCGACGACCGGGCGCAGGTCTCCGCCGGGGTGAAGTTCACCGATGCCGAGCTGATCGGCGTCCCCGAGGCCGTCGTGGTCGGCCGCCGTTTCGCCGAGGGGTACGTGGAGTGGCGCGACCGGGCCACCGGTGAGCGCACCGAGGTGCCGCTGGACCAGGTGTAGCGCTCTCCCGGCCGGGTACCGAGACTTCATGGGTACCCGGACCGTGCGCGACGTCATGACCAGGCAGGTCGTCTACCTGCCCGCCGAGACCACTGTGGACGAGGCCGCACAGGCCATGCGAGCCGCCGACATCGGCGATGTCGTGGTGACGGACGGCCCCGCCCTGGCCGGCATCCTGACCGACCGCGACATCGTGGTGCGTGCGGTGGCGGAGCGGAAGGATCCGAACCTCACGACGGTCGGTTCGATCGCCAGCCGCGACCTGGTGATGATCCAGCAGGACGCCAGCCCGCAGGAGGCCGCCGAACTGATGCGCGACCGCGCCCTACGCCGGCTCCTCGTCTGCGACGCCGATCGTCAGCTGGTCGGCGTCATCACGCTCGGCGACCTGGCGATGCACCTCGATCCGTCGTCCGCGTTGAGCGACATCAGCGAGGCGGCACCCAATAGTTGATCTTTAGGTTTCACGTGCAACGGTATCGACGGCCTTGGCTAGACCCTCGACCACCTGGGCATGCGGGAGTATCCCGAGCGCCGGCCCGGGCAGCGCGATCTTGCTGTGGCGCACACCGGAGCCGATGATCACGTGCGGTGCGGCGACCACGCGGGAGTCGACGAGGATCGGCCAGTCCTCGGGGAGGCCGATCGGCGTGATCCCGCCGTACTCCATCCCGGTCAGCTCGACCGCCTCCGCCATCGGCGCGAAGCTCGCCTTGCGCACGTCGAGCATCTTGCGCACGACGCCGTTTACGTCGGCCCGGGTGGTGGCCAGGATGATGCAGGCCGTGTACCGGGTCACGCCCTCGCGCTTGCCGGCGACCACGACGCAGTTGGCCGAGATGTCCAGGCCCACCTCGTACGCCTCGCAGAACGCCGCGGTGTCCGCGAGCGTGGGGTCGATCGGCGCCACGAGCACCTCGTCCACGTCGACCGGGGCGTCCGCCGGCCAGGCGTCGAGCGCGGTGGCGGTGGGCGAGGCGAGCAGGTCAGGCCGGGTGCGGGCCGGCTCGGTCTTCAAGGTCCCTATCACGCTTGCGAGTCTCGCACGTGGCTGGAAACAGCCACGTCCGCGCCATCGTCGTGCGCAGGCTGGTGGCGGCGGACGCGGCCTTACGCGTACCTCTCGGCGAGGTAGTCCTGCCACGTCCGCGTGCCGGTCGGCTGGGCCGTGGTGGTGAGCGCGCCCTCCCGCATGGTCCGTGGCACCCTGCCCGGCAGGCGAAGCGTGAGGACCGGCCGGCGCTTTCCGGTGGCGTGCAGCCAGGAACGCACGAGCTGCTCCGAATCCAGCACCTCCGGACCGCCGTAGTCCTCCACCGTGCGGGTCGGCCCGGTCGCCACCAGCCCCGCGATCCGGTCGGCGACGTCGCGCGGGTCCACCAGCTGCACGGTGATCCCAGGGTCGGCGACGAGTACACCGAGGCGGCTCGCGAGCGGCAGGAAGCGTTCATCCACAAGCTGTGGAAACTGGGTCGCGCGCAGGATCGACCACGGCAGCGGCCCGGCCTGGAGCACCTTCTCCGCGGCCAGCTTGTTGCGGTAGTAGCCGAACGGGATCCGGTCGATGCCGACGATCGAGACGTACACGAGGTGCCGCACACCCGCGCGCTGCGCCGCGGTCGCGAGCCGCCGGGTGCCGGCGACGTCCACCTCGCCGGCCTTGCGGTACTGCTTGGTCGCGGAGCCGAGGTGGACCACCGCGTCCATGCCGGCAACGGCCTCCGCCAGGCCTTCCCCGGTCGCGAGGTCCGCCCTCACCCACCCAGCTCTGGCGCGGCGGCTGGTCTGGCGCACCTCGTGGCCATCCTGTTCGAGCCGGGGCACCACGGCCCGACCGAGTACACCGCTCGCGCCTGTCACGAGAACCTTCATGACCGTGTGGACGAGCCACCCCGGTAGAACGTGACGGCAGCGCTTGACGACATTGGCTAATGCTGTTAGCTTTTTAGCTATGACTACTAGTTACCTGGATCGTGGCGAGGGTCGGATCGCCTACGAGGTGTGGGGCCAGGGGCCGCTGGTCGTGTGCGCGCCCGGCATGGGCGACCTGCGCTCCACCTTCCGCTTCACCGTCCCGGCGCTGATCGAGGCCGGCTACCAGGTGGCGGCGATGGACCTGCGCGGGCACGGGGAGAGCGACGACGGCTTCAGTCTGTACGACGATCCCGCTCTCGCCTCCGACATCCGCGCCCTGATCGCCCACCTCGGCGGTCCGGCGCTGCTGGTGGGCAATTCGATGGGCGCGGCCGGTTCGATCATCGCGGCCGCCGAGGAGCCCGAGCTCGTCGCCGGCCTGGTGCTGATGGGCCCATGGGTGCGCGACCCCAAGCCCAGCCCGGTGATGCGCCTGGTGCAGCGCTTGATGCTGGTCAAGCCGTTGGGCCCGGCCGCGTGGCGGGCCTTCTACAAGACGCTCTACCCAGGCCGCCGCCCCACCGACCTGGCCGCCCACATCGACCGCGTCGGCGCCGCCATGCGCCGCGGCGACCACTGGCGCTCCTTCGTGCGGACGTCGACCACCAGCCACGCCCCGGTCGAGGCCCGCCTCGGCGACGTGCACGCACCCGCGCTGATCGTCATGGGCGAGAAGGACCCCGACTTCCCCGACCCCGCGGCTGAGGCCCGCTTCGCCGCTGAGCAGCTGCGCGGCGAGCTCCTGCTGGTGCCGGATTCCGGCCACTACCCGCAGGCCGACTCCCCCGACACCGTCAATCCGGCCGTGCTCGCGTTCGCCGGGAAGGTCTTCGGCCGCTCGTAGCCGTGCGGCCGAGCGCCGCCGGCGTGATGATGACGACCATGCGGATCGCCACCCTCAACCTCTGGTGCCGGCACGGCGACTGGCCCGCGCGGCGACAGGTCCTGGCGGAGGGCTTTCGGGAGCTGCGGGCGGACCTGGTCGCGTTTCAGGAGTCGATCGTCACGGACGACTACGACCAGATCGCCGACCTGCTCGGTGACGGATACGAGCTGCACCACGGCGACGCGCGCACGCCGCACGACGGCGCGGGCACCACGATCGCCAGCCGCTGGCCGGTGACGAAACTGCACGAGATGGAGCTCAGCGTCACCGCCCGCGTCGATCCGGCCGAGCCCTGGATCGGCCGGGTGTACATCGCCGAGATCGACGGACCGCAGCCGCTGCTGTTCGTCAACCACAAGCCCTCGTACCCGCTGCACATGGAGTTGGAGCGCGAGCTACAGGCGGTGGCCACGGCCCGCCTAGTGGAGGATCTCGTCGGCACCGGCCGGCGGCACGTGGTGCTCGCCGGCGACTTCGATGCCACTCCCGACGCGGCGAGCATCCGCTTCTGGTCGGGCAAGCAGTCGCTGCAAGGCACGAGCGTCTGCTACCGCGACGCCTGGGAGCAGGCGCACCCGGGCGAGCCGGGCTACACATTCACCACCCGAAACCCGCGGATGGGCTGGGACTGGGACCGCCGGATCGACTACATCTTCGTGCGCTGCGAGGCCAAGGGCCCGACGCTGCGGGTGGACCGGTGCGAGCGGCTCTTCGCCGAGCCGGTGGGTGGCGTGTGGGCCAGTGACCACTTCGGACTGGTGGCCGACCTCAGCCCGCGGCCTTCTCGTACGTGAGGCAGTAGTCGCCGCTCAGCCCAGGCAGCAGCGCGTCCCAGCACAGAAAAGTCTCGTGCCGCAGCACCAGGTGGCGGCAGAGCACCCGCCCCATGTCCCAGGCGAGCGGCGTGATGAAGCCGTCGTCCTCGAGGTTGGCCACGTTGACCACGGCGTGCCCACCCGGCCGGAGCAGCCCCGCGACCTGCCGGAAGACGTCGCCGATCTCGGCGAGGTAGGTCACGTAGTCGCCGTCCAGCGTCTCGTACGCCGTCAGCGGGTTTTCCGGATGGTCGGTCGCGGTCATGTACGGCGGGGAGGTCATACAGAGGTCGATCGGCCCGTCGACGAGGGCGGCGAGGTTGCGTGCGTCGCCTTGCACGACCCTGACGTCGCCGCCGGCCAGCCGGCCCCGGATGAGCTCGACGCGCTCGTCGAGCAGCTCGATCCCGATCGCCCGGCGCCCCATCCGCTCGGCCACCACGAGCGTGGTGCCGAAGCCGGCGAACGGGTCGAGCACCAGATCGCCTGGGGATGTGAGCTCCTCCAGCGCGGCCTCGACCAGCGCCTCCGGGTAGTGCACATCCTCGTCGGCGCCGTCCGGGCGCTCGGCGATCAGGTCAGTCGCCTTCAGGTACAGCCACGGTTTCACAGCGCAAGTATCCGGCCGCGGCGCTTCTGGCACCGACCCCAGGCTTCAGCAAAGGGGCTCTTCGCCACGGCGAGCACCGTACTCCATCGTGGAGCCGAGGCGACTCGAACCCCTAACCCCTGCCTTGCAAAGGCAGCCGAGGTCCGATAGCACGTGCTGAACTTCTTGTCAACCAGACTGGTCAGTCGCAAGGTTTATCGAAGATTGTCGACCCGTAGTCGCAGGGTTGGCTGACTCGCGGCTGACCGTCCATAGTGGATGCGGTCTGGCTCTGAGGTCGCGCGGTGTCCGCGACCGGTCGCGTTGGCGCGACCTTCGCCGCGACCGGGCAGGCCAGCGGTTACGCCGTCCGGTCGCGGGTCGCGGCGGCCGAGCTGTTGAGCCGCGTGAGCCGCTGAGAGCGCGTCGGCGGGGCCGCCGTACCGCGACCGCGCCCGGGGGTCGGCTACTGGCCGTTAGGTCGCGGCGGAGGTCGCGGCCCGCTACCAGGTAGCGCCAACGCTACCTCTGCCGCTACCGGGCTGAGCAGCCTAGACCCCGGTCCACGTCGCGCTGGTGAGACGGGGCAACATGCCGGAGTCTGATTGCCCGAAATCCGCTTGCCCAGCTCTCCGCGCGACGCCGAAGATCGGCGCATGAACCACGTAATACGAGCGGTAACTGCGGAGGACTGGCAGCAGGTCAAGGAGCTGTGCCTGGAGGCACTGCGGGATCCGGTCGCGGGAATCGCCTTCCTGGACACGTATGACAACGCCACCGCCCAGCCGGACGAGTTCTGGCAGGAGCGCGCGGCCGGCTCCTGGGGCGAAATGATCGCCCAGCAGTTCATCGCCGAGCGGACGGATGGTCGCTGGGACGGATCGGTGACGGTACTGATCGAGCGGGCTGGCCGTGGGGACCTCTTGGGCCGACCGGCCGACGTCGACCAGGCCCACTTGGTCGGTGTGTTCGTCCGCCCCGAGCAGCGCGGCACTGGCCTGGCCCGCGCCCTCTTCGACGCGGCGATCGCCTTCGCCCACGAGCTAGACGAGTCCAAGGTCTCCCGAGTCCGCCTCTACGTGCACCAGGACAATCAGCGGGCCGAGGCCTTCTACCGAAAGATCGGCTTCACTCGCAGCGGCCGCTCCATCCCGGTCCCGGGCGACGAGTCGTCCGTCGAGCACGAACTCGTCCTTGGTTAGTCGTGTGACCGCCGGACCGCTTGATCATGCGACGAACGCGGGTCTGCCGCCCCAGCGGAGTCCTTTCTCGCTGCGGATTCGGGCGCGTTCGCGGCGTTGGGCCGCGATGACGTCGGGGTGGCGGTTGTTGGCGTAGAAGGTGTCCTGCTTCGGCGGTCTGGTTGTGTAGATAAGCCACGGCTGCCCGGGTCCTGTACGTAAACGGGTCGATACCCGCGTACGGTCCTAGCCTGCGTCAAGGTGCAGTGGTGATCGCAGTCCACATCCACTGGCACCCATCGAGCAACGTGCATTAACCCGTCGGCGGTGATCCCGCGCTCAGTCACTACCGCCACGCCTTAACATCCACACAGTTCGCAGTCCTGTCGACGCTGCCTCGTCTGCATCTGCCATCTCCCCGTCCAGCCACATGCCCCTTTAGCTACAAGTCCGGTTCGGTGTAGTCGCTGCGCAATGGCTCAGCACTCGCCGGACTGGTCAAACGGCGACCGAGCGGACCGCGTATGCGATGGGCACTCACGTCTTACCACAGTGGACGGAGTGGGCCGCTGTCGCGGATCGACCACCTTGCCGTAGAGCGCTGGGTGGTCGAGCTGGGTGGCCGCATGGCGCCCGCGTCGGTGGCGAAGTGCTTCGCCGCATTCCGGGGCGTGATGCGGCTGGCGGTCCGGTCGCGCCTGATCGGTGTAGATCCAACCGAGGACGTGAAGCCGCCGAACACCTACCGGCGGCACCGCGACCTGAACGTGATTGCCCGGGATCGGTTCTTCCGGGATCTGCTCCCGGCGATCCCAGCCGAGCACCGCGCGCTCGTCTGCGTCGCGGCGGGCGCCGGGGTGCGTACGGTGCCGCTGCCGGACTTCCTGGTGGCGCAGCTCCGCGCGCGGCACGGCGCGCTGCCGGCCGAGCCGGACCCGACCGCGCTCGTGTTCGCCACCCGGGAGGCTGGGCCGCTGCGGCGGTCCAACTTCCGCCGGCAGGTCTGGCGGCCCGCCCTGGTCCGCGCTGGCCTGCTGGGCAAGGTGGCCGAGGTCGCGCCGGACAAGTGGCACGCCAAGTGCACCGACGCGGCCGGGGGGCTGCGGTTCCATGACCTGCGGCACTCCTACGCCACGTGGCTGATCAGCGCCGGGGTGCCCGTGAACGTCGTACAGCGGGTCATGGGACACGAGCAAGCCTCGACCACGCTCAACCTGTACGTGCACCCGTCCAACGACCACGAAGACGACGTGAGGGACGTCTTCGGGGACGGGTGCTGACTATCTGCTGACTCTGGATCATCAGCGGGCTACTCGGCAGGGCTGGGGCTAGTCGCTCTGGCCCCGCTGAGCTGCGTAAACGCTCGGTGGAGCCGAGGGGACTCGAACCCCTAACCCCTGCCTTGCAAAGGCAGTGCTCTGCCAGTTGAGCTACGGCCCCGCTGGCGGCGCCGCCGCCGAAGGGTGGGAGTGGACTAGCGAAGGTCGGGCGCGGTGGTGGCCTCGTGCCACAGGGCGCGCTCGTCGTTGGACTCCTTGACCTTCTTGGCGATCAGGGCAGCCGCGCCGATCACACCGGCGACGATAAGAAGCTTCTTCCACATGGGGCTATCCCCTTCAGGTGAGGTATCTCGGCCGGAGGAGTGCGGTGGGGCTAGATGGAATCGAACCATCGACCTCAGAGTTATCAGCTCTGCGCTCTAACCGACTGAGCTATAGCCCCGCGCGTGCGACGACGAGCAAGGTTACCGTACCCGGGAAGCTTCCCCCAAGTTGGGGCGCCCGCCACGCCGAGCGCCCCAAATGTCGCGTCAGTCCCGCTCGGCGAGGGTCAGCTCGACGCCGCCGACGAGGTCGGCGCAGACGTTGTAGATGAACGCCCCAAGCGTCGCCAGCGCCGTGAAAAGCACGACGTTGACCGCTCCGATCAACGCGGACGTGCCGATGACGCCCTTGGCCGTGATCCGGAACGTGGCCCCGTTGTCCCCACCGCCGGCGCTGACCAGGTCGGTCAGGCTGCTGTTGACGCTCTCGAAGACGCCCATCGCGTCCAGCGCGAGGTACAGCACGGAGGTGGCCACGATCACCACGATGAAGAGCACCAGTGACACCGCGAACGAGAACTTCATCACCGACCACGGGTCGATTCGCTTTACGTTGAGCTTGGCGCGTCGCGGACCGCGCGAGGCCGCGGAGGCCACCGTGCTGCGGGCCGCGCGCACCGCCTCGCCGACCCGGGCCGCGCCTACGGCCGCCGACCCGGCGGCGCCGACCGTGCGCACCGACGCCCCGCCCGCGGCGGCTCGCCCGGCACCCGGCCGCACCCCCGGGGGCATGGTCGGTGCGCCTGGAGGCGGACCAGGGGTCACTTGGGTGGCGCCCGCCGGAGGCGAGCTCACCGGTGCCTTGCCGGAGACCACTTGAGCGGTGCCGGCTGGTGGGCCCGGAGCGACCGGAGGCTTCTGCCCGTCAGCCGCCGGCTGCTCAGGTGGCGGCGGCATGCCGGGAGCCCGCGTGAACTTCGGGGACGGTGCCTCAGCGGGGACTGCCGCCCGGCCCACGACCGCGCGGCCGGTCGCCGGTGTGCCGCCGGGAGCGGCCTCCTCCTCGACCGGGTTGGTCGAGGTCCCCGCAGCCCCCGACTTCGCCTGTGTCTCCGTCATCAACTAGTCCTGTTCGTCAGGCTCGTCGGCATTGCGAGCAATGGCCACGATGGTTACACCGTCTGGCAGGTCCATCAACTTGACCCCCATTGTGTTCCGATCGCGAGTGCGGCGTACAGGCTTCACCGGAGTCCGGATAACTCCACCGTTACTTGTGATAGCGAACAGCTCGTCGTCCGGGTTGATGACGACCGCACCAACAAGTGCACCACGGCGCTCGGTGATCTTGGCGGTCAACACGCCCTTACCACCGCGACCCTGCACTGGATACTCCTCGATGGGTGTGCGCTTGGCATACCCCCCGTTGGTCGCCACCAAAACATCCATGCCCTCGCGTACGACCTCCATGGCGAGGAGCACATCGTCCTCACTGAAACGCATGCCTATCACACCCGAGGTAGCCCTACCCATGGGACGCAGCGCCTCGTCGGTGGCGTTGAACCGGATGGCCTGTGCGTTCTTGGACACCAGCAGGAGGTCCTCCTGCGGGCCGGCGAGCGCCGCGCCGACCAGCTCGTCCTCGTCCCGCAGGTTGATCCCGATGATCCCGCCGCTGCGGTTGGAGTCGAACTCCTCCAGCCTGGTCTTCTTCACGAGACCATTCTTGGTGGCGAGCACAAGGTACGGCGCGACCTGGTAGTTCGAGATCACGATGACCTGTGCGATGTGCTCTTCCGGCTGGAAGGCCAGCAGGTTGGCGACGTGCTGCCCCTTGGCCACGCGGCTCGCCTCGGGCAGCTCGTAGGCCTTGGCGCGGTAGACCCGCCCCTTGTTGGTGAAGAACAGCATCCAGGAGTGCGTCGAGGTCACGAAGAAGTGGCTGACGATGTCGTCCTGGCGGAGTGAGGCCCCGCTCACCCCCTTGCCGCCCCGGCGCTGCGAGCGGTAGAGGTCGACCTTGGTGCGCTTGGCGTACCCGGTGCGGGTGATGGTGACGACCACGTCTTCGCGCGCGATGAGGTCTTCCATCGAGACCTCGCCGTCGAACGGCACGATCTTGGTGCGGCGGTCGTCGCCCCACTTGGCGACGATCTCGGCCAGCTCGTCCGAGACGATCTTCCGCTGGCGCTCCGGCTTGGCCAGGATGTCCTTGAGATCGGCGATCTCGATCTCGATCTTGGCCAACTCGTCGATGATCTTCTGGCGCTCGAGGGCGGCCAGCCGGCGCAGCTGCATGTCGAGGATCGCCGTGGCCTGCACCTCGTCGATGTCGAGCAGCTGGATCAGGCCGGCACGGGCCTCCTCCACCGTTGGCGAACGGCGGATGAGCGCGATGACCTCGTCGAGCGCGTCCAGGGCCTTGACCAGACCCCGCAGGATGTGCGCCCGCTCCTCCGCCTTGCGCAGCCGGAAGGCGGTGCGCCTGCGGATGACGTCGATCTGGTGCTCGACGTAGTAGCGGATGAACTGCGCCAGGTTGAGCGTGCGCGGCACGCCGTCGACCAGCGCCAGCATGTTGGCGCCGAAGGTCTCCTGCAGCTGGGTGTGCTTGTACAGGTTGTTGAGCACGACCTTGGCGACCGCGTCGCGCTTGAGCACGATCACGATGCGCATGCCCGTGCGGCCGGACGACTCGTCGCGGATGTCCGCGATCCCCGCGAGTTTGCCCTCCTTGACCAGCTCGGCGATCCGCTCGGCGAGGTTGTCCGGGTTGACCTGGTAGGGCAGCTCGGTGACGACGAGGCAGGAGCGCCCCTTCTTGTCTTCCTCGACCTCGACCACCGCGCGCATCCGGATCGAGCCGCGCCCGGTCCGGTACGCGTCCTGGATGGCGGCCATGCCGACGATGAGGCCGTACGTCGGGAAGTCCGGGCCCTTGACGATCTGGATCAGCTCGTCGAGCGTGGTGGCCTCGTCGGCCTCCGGGTGCTCGAGGCACCACTGCACGGCGGCGGCGATCTCCCGCAGGTTGTGTGGCGGGATCTTGGTGGCCATGCCCACCGCGATGCCCTCGGAGCCGTTGATCAGCAGGTTGGGGATCCGGGACGGCAGGATCGTGGGCTCCTTGGCCCGGCCGTCGTAGTTGTCCTGCATGTCGACGGTGTCTTCGTCGATGTCCCGCAGCATCTCCATGGCCAGCGGGTCGAGCTTGCACTCGGTGTACCTCATGGCGGCCGCCGGGTCGTTGCCCGGCGAGCCGAAGTTGCCGTTGCCGTCGACCAGGGGGTAGCGCAGCGACCACGGCTGGGCCATGCGCACGAGCGCGTCGTAGATGGCTGAGTCGCCGTGCGGGTGGAACTGGCCCATGACGTCGCCGACGACGCGGGAACACTTCACGTAGCCGCGGTCCGGGCGGTAGCCGGAGTCGTACATGGCGTAAAGGATCTTGCGGTGCACCGGCTTGAGACCGTCGCGCACGTCAGGCAGCGCACGACCCACGATCACGCTCATCGCGTAGTCGAGGTAGGAGCGCTGCATCTCCACCTCGAGCCCGACCGGTTCGACCCGAAGGCGCTGGTTGCCGCCCTCGCCGTTCTCTTCGGCGTCGATCGAGTCGTCCGGTTCGCTATCGAATGGAGTGTCCGTCACAATCAAACCCTTATCAGACTAAAAGCCGCATAAAGCCTGTGGACAACGGCTGTGGAAACTGCAAAAGCTGTGGATAACGTTGTGGGGCAGCGCTAGATGTCCAGGAAGCGCACGTCCTTCGCGTTGCGCTGGATGAACGAGCGGCGAGCCTCGACGTCCTCACCCATCAGGACGCTGAAGAGCTCGTCCGCCGTTGCGGCGTCATCCAGGGTCACCTGACGCAGCGTACGGGTGCCCGGGTTCATCGTGGTGTCCCACAGCTCCGGGTAGTTCATCTCGCCGAGACCCTTGAACCGCTGGATGTCATCGGGCTTCGCGTTGGGCTTCTTCTCCCGGCGCAGCTCGATCAGGCCGTCGCGCTCGCGGTCGGAGTACGCGTACTGCGCGTCATCGCCCTTCTTGTTCCACTTGATCTTGTAAAGCGGCGGGGCGGCGAGGTAGACGTGGCCGAGCTCCACCAGCGGCCGCATGAAGCGGAAGAGCAGGGTCAACAGCAGCGTCTGGATGTGCTGGCCGTCGACGTCGGCGTCGGCCATCAGGATGACCTTGTGGTAGCGCAGCTTCTCCATGTCGAACTCTTCGTGGATGCCGGTGCCCAGCGCGGTGATGAGTGCCTGGACCTCGTTGTTCTTGAGCACCCGGTCGATCCGGGCCTTCTCCACGTTGAGGATCTTGCCGCGGATCGGCAGGATCGCCTGGGTACGCGGGTCACGTCCCTGCTTCGCCGAGCCACCCGCCGAGTCGCCCTCGACGATGAACACCTCGGACTCGCGCGGGTCGGTGGACTGGCAGTCGGCCAGCTTGCCGGGCATCGAGCCGGACTCCAGCAGCGACTTGCGCCGGGCCAGCTTGCGCGCCTGGGCCGCCGCGATGCGGGCGCGGGCCGCGGCCGACGCCTTCAGGATAATCATCTTGGCCTCGGCGGGGTTGCGCTCCAGCCAGTCGACCAGCCACTCGTTGCACGCCTTCTGCACGAAGCTCTTCACCGGGGTATTGCCGAGCTTGGTCTTGGTCTGACCCTCGAACTGCGGGTTGGCCAGCTTGACCGAGATGATCGCGGCGAGCCCTTCACGGATGTCCTCGCCGGAAAGCTTGTCGTCGCCCTTGAGCAGCTTCTTGTCTGCGCCGTACTTGTTGACCACGGTGGTCAGCGCCGCGCGGAAGCCCTCCTCGTGAGTGCCGCCCTCATGGGTGTTGATCGTGTTGGCGAAGGTGTAGACCGACTCGCCGTACGACTCGTTCCACTGCATGGCGATCTCGACCGACATGCCGTCGTCTTCGGCACCGAACTCGATGACCGTCTTGTGGATGGGGCTCTTGGTGGTGTTGAGGTGCCGGACGAAGTCGGCGATGCCGCCCTTGTAGAGGAACGTCACCTCGCGCGGCTTGCCGTCCTCGACGGTGCGCTCGTCGCGCAGGTGGATGGTCAGCCCGCGGTTGAGGAACGCCATCTCCTGGAGCCGGCGGTAGATCGTCTCGAACGTGAACTCGGTGGTCTCGAAGACCTTCGGGTCCGGCCAGAACGCCACCGACGAACCGGAGCGGTTGGTCGGCTCACCCTTCTCCAGCGGCGACGGCTTGGAGTCGTGGTACTGCTGGCGGTAGGTGAACCCGTTCTTCCAGATTTCCAGCTCCATCCGGGCGGACAGCGCGTTTACCACGGAGACGCCCACGCCGTGCAGGCCGCCGGAGACCTGGTATGCCTTGCCGTCGAACTTGCCGCCGGCGTGCAGCACGGTCAGCGCCACCTCGACGCCGGGCTTCTTCAGCTTCGGGTGCAGGTCGACGGGGAAACCGCGACCGTTGTCGATCACGCGCACGCCGCCGTCGGCGAGGAGGATCACGTCGATGGTGTCGCAGTAGCCGGCCAGCGCCTCGTCGACCGCGTTGTCGACGACCTCCCAGACCAGGTGGTGCAGACCCCGTTCACCGGTGGAACCGATGTACATACCGGGGCGCTTGCGGACCGCCTCCAGGCCCTCCAGGACGGTAATCGACTCGGCGCCGTATTCCTGCTTCTTCTGCGCTGCCACCCTCGGCCACTTTCTCGCACCGCCCAGCGCTGGTCGGCGCTGGGGACGCGGGGTATGGCGGGCAGTCGCGGCGGCGGGGCGCGCGCCACCACAACGTATGCTGAGGCGGGCGCTCCGGTCACCGCGGTCGCCCGCGGATCACGTTCACTCCGAGCACCGGATGCACCGGCGTCTTCGTCGCCTCCAATCTTACTGTGCGGAGGCCGGAAACCGGGTACACGGCGCCCCATGCGGGCACCTGAGACCTTCATAGCCGGCCGAATAGCGCCGGGCGCGACTCCCCCCACACGCGGGGCACCCCGACGCGGAAGACCGCCAAGCGGGACCGAAACTGCGGGAGTGCCCGCTCGGGGGTCGCGCAAAGGGCACACCGTGTCGTAATTTTGCCCGGCGCCGTTTGAACCACCAGGCGCCTTTCGCACATGGCAGGCGCACGGTCACGCTGCGCTACAGGAGAGGGTGACCCCACGATGGGGCTGGACAACGTCGCCGTGAAATGGCCGCGTACCGGCCGATTTTACGACCCCGTGGCCCCGGCCGAGTTCGTCGACTTCGCCGAGCTCGCGGACGATCCGCGGGTCTCGGCGCCGACCGCCGCGCTGGCCGGCCACATCGCGAAGACCGGCACGGTGCGCGCGACGGCGTATACGGAGCTGGTCGATCTGCTGCTCGGCCTCGACGGTGTGCTGTACGCCACAGAGGCCGCGGCCGAAGACGAAGACCCCGTGATCGATCCAGACGGCTGCGCGTGGATCGCCGGCGGCCTGGAGCGCTTCGTCGAGAGCCACCGGGAGCACGGCGAGGCGGTCACGTTCGAGACGGTGGGCGCGGTGCTGCGCTCCGCTCTCGCCGGCGGCCGCCTGGCCGACCAGCAGCTGCGCTGGCTCGACAACCGCCTCGACGGGCTGCGCGACGAGTCCGGCGGCGCGCCGCAGTGGAGCTTCTCCCGCTCGGAGCTGGGCGTACTGTCCCGCTTCTACCGCCGCTGCGCCGACCGTGGCTTCGCGGTCTACGCCGACTTCTGACCGCCCGGCCCCCGCTCAGCCGTACGTGTCGCGGGGGCCGCGGCCCCGCACCCGCCGGGCACCACGCGACCAGGACGGCGCCGCCGGCCCGTGGATGTGCAGCTTGCGCACGACGTTGTGGCCGACCTCGGCGGCGATCCGCTTCAGCAGCGCCGCCGCCATCATGCGCAGCTGCGTGGCCCACGCCGTCGACTCGGCTTCCACGGTGAGCTCGCCGTCGTCGAGCTTGATCGGCCTGCTGTGCTTGGCGATGTCGGCGCCGACCACCCGCTCCCACGCCCCGAAGACCATCGCCTCGGCCGCCGGGCGCTGCCACCCCCGCGCCTTGACCAGCTTGGCGAGCACGTCGCCGAACACCTGCGGGTCGCGGGGATCAGGCCCCGGGCCGGAGTAACCCCGGGCCCGCCGGCCGCCGGCGGCCCCCTCCTCGCCGGACGGGGTACGCCTGCGCGGCGCCGCCTGCCGGCGAGCCTTCGCCGCGTCGAGGACGGCTCGGGCCAGCTCGGGTCCGGTCTTTTCGCTCTCCGCCTCATCCGACACGGGTAACGCCTCCGTCCGCCACCTGGTACCGGGCACCACGCAACGCCTCTGGCACATCCTCCGCCACCGCGCAGGTAACCAACAGCTGGCTCGCCCCACCGACCAGCTCGGCGAGCCGGGCCCGCCGGCCGGCGTCCAGCTCGGCGAAGACGTCGTCGAGCACCAGCACCGGCTCGATGCCCTCGGTGCGCAGCAGGTCGTACGCGGCGAGCCGGAGCGCCAGCGCGTACGACCAGCACTCGCCGTGGCTCGCGTACCCCTTGGCGGGCAGGTCGCCGAGCGTGAGCGTGAGGTCGTCGCGGTGCGGGCCGACCAGCGTCACGCCACGCTCTACTTCGGACGATCGGGACTCGACGAGCGCGGCGGCCAGCGCGGCCTCGAGCGCCGCCCGGTCCGGCGAATCGACCGGCACGGTGGCCTTGTACGCGATCGACGCGCCGCCCTTGCCGGCCGCCACCGCGTCGTAGGCCTTGGTCACGTGCGGGGTCAGCGCGGCGACCAGCTCCAGCCGGCCGGCCAGCAGCTCCGCGCCGTGGCGGGCCAGGTGCGCGTCCCACACGTCGAGTGTGGACAGATCGCCGCCTCGGGTGCCCCCGGTCTTGCGGGCCAGGTACGCCGTGCGCAGCAACGCGTTGCGCTGCTTGATCACCCGGTCGTAGTCACCGCGCACACCCGCGTACCGCGGCTGCCGCGCGACCAGCAGGTCGTCGAGGTAGCGGCGGCGCTCAGCCGGGTCGCCGCGGACCAGTTCCAGATCTTCCGGCGCGAAGAGCACGAGCCGCAGCGCGCCGAGCACGTCGCGCGCGCGTCGGGCCGGCGAGCGGCCGAGCCGGGCCCGGTTGGCCCTGCCCGGCACGAGCTCCAGCTCGACCAGCAGCTCGCGTCCATCGTGGACGATCATGCAACGGATCACCGCGGCGGCCGCGCCGGCCCGGACCAGCGGGGCGTCGGTGGCCACGCGGTGGCTACCCAGCGTGGCGACGTAGCCGAGCGCCTCGATCAGGTTGGTCTTGCCGACCCCGTTCTGGCCGACGAGCACCGACCCGCCCGGCTCGAGGTCGACCTCCACCCGCTCGTACGAGCGGAAGTCGACCAGCTCGAGCCGTTGGACGTACATCAGGCGGCTACGGCCGCTTGCGGACCGCGTGCCCGCCGAACTGCTGGCGCAGCGCGGCGACCGCCTTCATGGCCGGCGAGTCGTCCTGCCGGGACACGAAACGGGCGAACAGGGACGCGGCTATCACGTTCATCGGGACGGCCAGCCGGATCGCCTCCTCGACGGTCCAGCGACCCTCACCGGTGTCTTCGGTGTAGCCGCTCAGGTTGGCCAGATCGGGGTCGTCGTCGAGCGCCCGGTCGAGCAGGTCGAGCAGCCACGACTCGACGACCGAGCCGTCGCGCCAGGACTTGATCACGCCGGGCACGTCGGTGATGATCTCCGACTTGGTCAGCAGCTCGTAGCCCTCCGCATACGCGTGCATCAGGCCGTACTCGATGCCGTTGTGGACCATCTTGGCGTAGTGGCCGGCGCCGACCGGGCCGGCGTGCACGAAGCCGAACTGGCCCTGTGGCTTGAGCGCCTCGAAGACCGGCTCCAGCCGTGCCACGTGCTCGGCGTCGCCGCCGACCATCAGCGCGTACCCGTTTTCCAGGCCCCAGACGCCGCCGGAGACGCCGACGTCCATGTAGCCGATGCCCTGCCGCCCGAGCCGCTCCGCGCGGGGCGGGTCGTCGCTGAAGCGGGAGTTGCCTCCGTCGATGACGAGGTCACCCTCGGCGAGATGGGTGGCCAGCTCTTCGATCGCCGCGTCGGTCACGGCGGCCGGGACCATCACCCACACGGCGCGCGGCGGCGCCAGCCGCTCGACAAGGTCGGCCAGGCTGGCGACATCGCTCACGTCCGGATTGCGGTCGTATCCGATGACCTCGTGCCCGGCCGTGCGCAGCCGGCCGCGCATGTTGCCGCCCATCCGGCCAAGGCCAACAAGCCCTAGCTGCATGACTTCGTCCCCCTTGTTATCCCTGCTCTCGCGCCGGGTCGCCCGGTCAGCGGGTTACCCGGATTGGCATGATCAGATAGCGGTAGCCGGGGACGATCTCACCATCTTCGCCGGCCGGAGAGATCACGGCCGGCTTGAAGGCGTCGACGAACGACAACATCGCGGTGGGGGAACCGAGTGCGGCGAGACCGTCGAGCAGGTACTGCGGGTTGAAGCCGATGGTCAGCGGCTCGCCGGTGAACGCGGCCTCCATCGCCTCGCTGGCCCGCGCCTCCTCGGTGCCGCCGGCCTCGACCACCAGCCCTTCGTCGCTGAAGCTCAGGAGCACCGGGGTCGTGCGGTCGGCGACCAGGGCCACGCGGCGGACCACCTCGTTGAGAGCGGCGACCGAGACCCGGGCCTCCGCGTTGTGCGAGGCGGGGAAGAGCGAGCGCACGGGCGGGTAGTTGGCGCCGTCGAGCAGGCGGCTGGTCGTGCGGCGGGCGCCGCCGACAAAACCGATCATGCCCTCGCCGGCGCCGCCGTGGGCGAGCGCCATCGTTACATCGCCACCGAGCGGGCCGAGCGTCTTGGCGGTATCGGCGAGTGTGCGGGCCGGCACCAATGCGTTGATGCTCACGTCGGGGTTGTCCGGACGCCACTGCATCTCGCGCATGGCGAGGCGGTAGCGGTCGGTGGCGAGCATCGCCAGCGAGCTGCCATTGAGCTCGACGCGGACGCCGGTCATCATCGGCAGCGTCTCGTCCCGGCCGGCGGCGATCGCCACCTGGGCCACCGCGGAGGCGAACTCGGCCGCGTCGATCGTGCCCGCGCTGTCGGGCATCTCGGGCAGAGTCGGGTAGTCCTCGACGGGCATGGTGGGCAGTGTGAACCGCGCGCTGCCGCAGACCAGCTCCAGATGAGCGCCGACTGCGGCGATGTCGACCGGCTTGGCGGGCAGCGCCTTGGTGATCTCAGCGAGCAGGCGGCCGGAGACGAGGGCCGCGCCGTCGGCGTCACCCTGCACGTCGACGCCCACTTGGCTGGAGACCTCGTAGTCGAAGCCGGACACGTTGAGCTGGCCCTCGGTCACCCGCATCATGACGCCGGCGAGCACCGGCACCGAAGGGCGGTTGGGCAGGCTCTTCGCTGTCCACGCCACGGCGTCGGCGAGCGCGTCGCGCTCAACTCGGAACTTCATGCCTGTGCCTCCGCGTCGACTCTCGGTGGTGTGGCGGTCCGGGCCGTGCGCGCCGGCGCAGAACCGCCCTACCGACCATAGGGCTCCCCGGCCGGCGGCGTACGCCCGCCCCCGGTGGTTTGCCCGATCAGATACCTAGGTTGGCCCGGCGGGAGCCGGTCCACAGAACGCACAACGCTGGTGATTGGTTTTTGTTGTCTTAGAAGGATCAAGTTCATCGTCTTCATAGGCCCTGTGTGAACTGTGGAGGAGCGGCGTCTCTCCTGGCCAGGCCGTTATCCACCGGTGGTCCGGCTGTGGAGAAGCAGGGTCCGAAGCGGGCCCTTCCTCCACAGGTTGGCGATCGAGCAACAGTTGTCCACGGCTGTCCACCGCTCGTCCACCGGCTATCCCCCGGGTTTCTCCCCAGTGTGTGGAAACCGTGGCGGGCTCCCACCACGGTTTTTCCCCAGAACCTTCAACACCTCGTACACACCCGGGCCATCGGCCGTGGACAGAGTTGTTACCCGCCGTACACGTCCACAGCGATTTCCCCAGGAGTTGTCCACAGGTTGTGGGTAACTCCTCGCAAGAACACAAGGGGTTGTCCACTGACAGTGGACACGGGGTGTGGACGCGTGTGGACGGATGTGGAAAGCAGACTTTCGGCCAGGACTCGCGGGCGCGCCTGTGTGTACCCGGACCGTCGCGGTGACGGCCCGGGATCAGTGGCGCGGAGTCAGGAGTTCTGCTTGATCCGGTTGGTCAGCTCGGCGATCTGGTTGTACAGCGAGCGGCGCTCGGCCATCTGCTGACGGATCTTCCGATCGGCGTGCATGACAGTGGTGTGGTCCCGACCGCCGAAGGCCTGCCCGATCCGGGGCAGCGACAGGTCGGTGAGCTCGCGGCACAGGTACATGGCGACCTGGCGGGCGTTGACGAGCACCCGCGAGCGCGAGTGGCCGCGCAGGTCCTCAAGGCTCACGCCGAAGTAGTCAGCCGTCGACACCATGATCTGGTCGGCCGTGATCTCGGGGCCCGAGCCGTCCGGGATGAAGTCGCGCAGCACCTCTTCGGCGAGCGACAGCTCGACCGCGGACCGGGTCAGCGAGGCGAACGCGGTCACCCGGATGAGCGCGCCCTCGAGCTCGCGGATCGAGTTGGAGATCCGCGAGGCGATGAACTCCAGCACGTCCGGCGGCGCGAACAGCCGCTCCTGCGCTGCCTTCTTCTGGAGGATCGCGATGCGCGTCTCCAGGTCGGGCGGCTGGATGTCGGCGAGCAGCCCCCACTCGAACCGCGTGCGCAGCCGGTCTTCCAGCGTGGCGAGCTGCTTGGGCGACCGGTCCGAGGTGATGACGATCTGCTTGTTCGCGTTGTGCAGCGTATTGAACGTGTGGAAGAACTCCTCCTGCGTCCGCTCCCTGTTCTCCAGGAACTGGATGTCGTCGATCAGGAGGATGTCGACGTCGCGGTAGCGCCGCTGGAAGGCGCTCGTCTTGTCGTCGCGCAGCGAGTTGATGAAGTCGTTGGTGAACTCTTCGGTCGAGACGTACCGCACGGAGCGGGCGTTGCCGAGCGTGGTGGCGTAGTGGCCGATCGCGTGCAGCAGGTGGGTCTTGCCCAGCCCGGAGCTGCCGTAGATGAACAGCGGGTTGTACGCCTTCGCCGGCGACTCGGCGACCGCCACCGCCGCCGCGTGGGCGAACCGGTTGGAGGACCCGATGACGAACGTCTCGAACATGTACTTGGGGTTGAGGCGGTTGCCGCTGGACTCCGTACCCCCGCCGGACCGGCGGTCGTCGCGGCCCGGCCCGCCCGGGCGGTGATCGCGGCCGGCGTTGCCGCGGTCGCCGGGCGCGGAACGGCCCGGACCGCTGTCCGAGCCGGTGTCGTGGCGGAACTCGCGGGTGGGCGGCTCGTCGCGGCGGGTGATGTGCGGGTGGTGCATGTCGTCCCGGTAGTCGGTGACGGCTTCGGCGTGCATGGGCAGCCGGTCGGAATCGGCGAGCGGGACGGTCCGGCGCGGCGCGGAGAAGAGCGCGCCCTGCTCCTGCTCGGGATCGCGGGCCATGGGCACGGACGCGGAGCCGGTCGCCGGGGCGGCGGCGGGCGAGATCGGGTGCTGCGCGGAGCCGGTGTGCTCCTCCTCCACGAAGGGGCTCTCGAACTCGTCGTCACCCACCTCGAGGCCGGGAGGGCTGCCGTAGATCGTGCCGGCCGGGCGGCCCTGTCCATCTTCCGGCGGCCGGATCGTCACGGCCACCTGGATCGGCCGGCCGAGCCGGCGGGAGAGCGCGTCGGTGATCGCGGGGCGCAGGCGTGACTCGATGACGTCGCGGGTGAACGCGTCAGGCACCGACAGCAGCGCGATGTCCTCGACGATGGCACCCAGCCGGGTCAGCCGGAGGTACGCGCGCTGCTGTGCTGAGACGATCTCGTCCGCCAGCTCCTCGGTCGCCGCCATCCAGACAACGGCCAGATCGTGTTCGGCCACCCCTCGCGCCACCCCCTTCGCCCTCCGAGTCCCCGTTGCCAGCCGGCCGTTGTCCACAAGTTATCCACAGCCTGTGTACCGACCGCCCGTGCACCGACCGATTGTGGCTCGCCGCCCGCCCCCCAGCGGAACTCGCTCGGCCTGCGACGACGCTGGAGCGGCTACACCTGCCGAACGACTGAGTACCTCGTCCGGTTTTGCACCGATTTGTGGCGACAGTGGCCCCCTGACGCAGACCGGCAATCGGGCACGCTAACAGCGTTGTCCACACCCCTTCAACCGCTGTCCACACCGGTTCGTTGTCGGTGGCCGCGAAACCGCGCATTGAGGCCACTGCTCACCGTGATGCGGGGAGCACACCCCGTCCCGCAAACCCTTCTCGATGCCCCGATGAGCCGTCCGTTTGACGGTCATTGTCAGCGTGCGTAAGCTTGGGCGGCTGCTCCGTGGCCTGACGGAGCACCTTCTGCTGAGCAAAAGCACCCGGTAGTGAAGACGGAGATCTGACGTGAGCAAGCGCACCTATCAGCCGAATAACCGCCGGCGTGCCAAGACCCACGGTTTCCGGCTGCGCATGCGCACCCGTGCCGGCCGTGCCATCCTCGCCTCCCGCCGCTCCAAGGGTCGCACCCGCCTGTCGGCCTGAGCCCGACGGGCAGGTCGAAGGTGAGGCAGTCGTGCTGGCCGCGGCGCAGCGACTGCGGCGCAGCAGCGACTTCGCCGCAGCAGTTCGGGGCGGCCGTCGCGCCGGCCGCGGAGCCGTGGTCGTCCACCTGACCGTTCCCCAGCAGACCGAGCTCTCCGAGCCGGCGCTTACCGATGAGCCTTCGGTACGCGCCGGCTTCGTCGTTTCCAAGGCTGTCGGCGGGGCGGTGACGCGCAACACGGTGCGCCGCCGCCTCCGCCACCTCGTCCGCGAGCGCCTCGCCGACCTGCCGCCCGGGAGTGTCCTGGTCGTGCGGGCACAGCCCGCCGCGGCCACCTCGTCCTACGAGACGCTCGGCGCCGACCTGGACGCCGCGGTCGCCGCCGCCCGTAGGCCGGGTCGCGATCGCCCCGGGAGTAGGGGGCGCGGCCGTGGGTGACGAGCGGCACGGCCCGCCGGCCGCCCAGGGCCGGCGCGGGTTAGCGGCCCGGGTGCTGACCGCGCTGGTCATCGCGTACCGTCGTTGGATAAGCGCGGCATTGCCGGCGCGCTGCCGGTTCTATCCGTCATGTAGTGCGTACGCCTTGGAGGCCATCGCCACACACGGCGCCCTTCGGGGGACCGGCCTCGCGACCTGGCGGTTGCTGCGCTGCCACCCGTTCCACCCCGGCGGGTACGATCCCGTGCCGCCACCCAAGAGCCACCGTCGTGCTGATGTGACTGGAGCCCCGAATTGAGTCTCGACTGGATCTACTGGGCGATCTCGTGGATCCTGCTGCGCTGGCATTCGCTGTGGGAAACCATCGGCGTCCCGGATGGCACCTTCCTGGGCACCAACTGGGCGTGGATTCTCTCGATCATCTTCCTCGTGGTCACCGTCCGGGTGATCCTCTTCCCGATCTTCGTCAGGCAGATCAAGTCGCAGCGTGCGATGCAGGCGCTGCAGCCCCAGGTCAAGGCGCTGCAGGAGAAGCATAAGGGTGACCGGGAGACGCTCCAGAAAGAAATGATGGAGCTCTACCGGAAGGAGAAGGCCAATCCGCTCATGGGCTGCCTGCCCATGTTCTTGCAGATTCCGGTCTTCCTCGGCCTCTTCCACGTGCTCCGCCGGCTCGACCCGGTCCAGACGCTGAACACCACGATGTACGGGTGGAGCCAGAACCAGTGGGACAGCGCCGTCCACGCGAAGCTCTTTACCGTGCCGATCGCCGCCCAGTTCGGCTCGTCGACCTCCGAGCTCGAGTCGATGGGTGCCAACGGCACGACGGTAAAGATCATCGCCGGCGTCCTGGTCGCCATCATGATCGCGACGACCTACCTCACCAGCCGCCAGATGATCCTGAAGACCGGTTGGGCCGAGGACCCGCAGCAGCGGATGATCCAGCGACTGATGCTCTACGGCATCCCCGCCTCGCTGCTCATCTCCGGCGCGATCTTCCCGATCGGCGTGATCATCTACTGGGTGACCAACAACCTGTTCACCCTCGGCCAGCAGCAGTGGGTGCTCCGCAAGTACCCGCCGCCGGTGATCAACAACAAGAGCGGCAAGGCAGTCCCCGGCCCGGCCGCCGCCCGCAAGTCCTCCGCCCCGCAGCAGCAGGACAAGCCGAGCCGCTTCAGCCGTTCGAAGGCCAACGGCGCGGTCCAGGACCCGAAGCCGGCGGTCGACGGCAAGGCCCTCGCGCCCAAGCCCGGCGCCAAGCCGGTCAATCCCAAGAAGCGCAAGCCCGCCAAACGCCAGGGTTGACGCGACCGGTGCCCGCTGGTCTGGCCGGCGGGCACCGCGGCGCTCCCCCGATGGCCGCGCGGATGGCGGCCCTGACAACAGACGTGCCCGTGGACGCAGGCAAGCACTCGCCCGCCGCGGGAAACCAGCGGACCGGAGACGGTCCAGCCGAACGAGTACGGAGATGAGACCGGTGACCGACACCAGCGTTCCCCAGACCGATCAGTCCCTCGATGACGAGCTGGATGCCCAGCCGGATGCGGTGGAGGACGGCGAGGAGGAAGACGTCAAGGAGGCGGAGGCCGCCGCCCCCAGCGACACGGATCTCTTCCGGCAGAGCGAGATCGCCGCGGACTACGTGGAGGGTCTGCTGGACATCCTCGACTACGACGGCGACATTGACGAGCTGGTCTCCGCCGGCCGCCCGGTCGTCGAGGTGGTCGGCGGGCGTCTCCAGCCCCTGGTCGGCCAGCGTGGCGCCACGCTGGAGGCGCTCCAGGAGCTGACCCGCCTGGCCGTGTTCCGGCAGACGGGCACGCCCAGCCGGCTGCTGCTCGACGTCGGCGGCTACCGGGCCAACAGGCGCAAGGAGCTCGCCGCCGTCGCCAAGAACGCCGTGGAGAAGGTCAAGGAGTACGGCGAGCCGGTGCGGCTGGAGGCGATGTCCGCGTTCGAGCGCAAGTGCGTGCACGACGTGGTCAACGCGCTCGCCGGCGTGGAGAGCGAGTCGGAGGGCGTGGAGCCCAGCCGGCGTATCGTCGTGCGCCCGGTCACCGACTAGCCACGTGCCGAGCGACGTTTCTTCCGGCCCGGGTGGTTCGCCACCCGGGCCGTTGCCTGTGCCCGCCCGCGCCCTCTTCGGTGACCGGCTGGACCGTGCTGTCGCCTACGCGGATCTGCTCACGACCGAGGGGGTCGTCCGCGGCCTCATCGGTCCGCGCGAGGCGCCCCGCATCTGGGATCGCCACCTGCTCAACTGCGCGGTAGTGGCCGAGCTGATCCCAGAGGGGGCTTCTGTCGTAGACGTGGGGTCCGGTGCCGGTTTGCCCGGTATCGTGCTTGCTGTGGCCCGGCCCGACCTCATGGTCACCCTGGTCGAGCCACTGGCACGACGGACCGCCTTCCTGGCGGAGGTGGTGACGGAGCTCGACCTCGACCGGACCGTGGAAGTGGTCCGGGCACGGGCCGAGGAGCTCGCCGGGAGGAGTCCCGCCGACATCGTCACCGCTCGGGCGGTCGCGCCACTCGATCGGCTTGCTGGCTGGTGTCTACCCCTCGCCACCATCGGTGGGCGGCTACTCGCGCTCAAGGGCGCCTCGGCCGCCGACGAAGTGATGGCACACCGGGACGCGGTCGGTCGGTTGGGCGGTGCCGCGCCGGTCGTTCGGCGATGCGGGGTCGGTCTCATCGACCCGCCGACGACCGTCGTGGAGATCGTCCGGGAGCGCGCCGTCGGGCCGGCACGGTCAAAGGCATCGCGGGGGGCGAGCCGCCGGTCTACATCGGACGGTGGCACCGCGCGCGGGGGTAGAGCGCGGAGGGGTTAGATGGTCGGGCGGCCACGGACTGTTGGTATCGGATGGCCGCCGGACGCGGTGCCAAGATATGGCGGCGTACTGAGGCGTGTATGCGGCTTTCTCCTGTATGTCGTACCGCCGCGAGGTGTCAATGGGGCTCATGTGTCGGACACCAATGGCCTCTCGCGCCCATCGGCCGTAGGCTGGCCGCGCGTCGATAGTGTGGAACCGGCGGTGGCTCCAGTGCGGCAGCATCCCCCGCTGCCCGTCGAGCCGCACGCGTCGCCGGGGCATCTGGGCGCGAGTGCTGTTATGGCCGACCCATCCGAAGTGGACAGGGATGACACGGTGCAGGACAACGGTAGGTACGACAATTCAGGGTTGAGCCACCCCGGCGGCTACCGCGCGGGCGGTGCCGCTGTTTCACGTGGAACCGACTACGAGGGCTGGTCCGTCGGCCGAGGTATTCCTGAGCATGGGAGCGCGCCGATGGCTGGACAGAGTGAGGCCGATCCGCACGCCGTGCCGCAGCCGCGGGCCGGTAGTGGGTACGACCGCCCTGCCCGCCGTGAGGGCGAGCCGGGTCCGGCCACCGGGAGGTCAGCAGTGCCAGAGCGTACGCCGCAACCGCCGACGAGCTATCCGACCGGCGCACCTGACGATCCGCAGCGTCGGCCGGCTCCGACGCCGGCTCCGACGCCACGTCCGCAGCCGGCCGCCCCGTCGTCCGCTCCCCCAGCCGGTGCTCCCTCCGGAGCCCCGGCGCCGGCGCGGGCCACGGCGCCGGTAAAGCCCGTCCCCGACGCTGCGCCGTCACCCTCTCCAGCGCCACCGCCCGACACGCCCGCGCCTGCGGCCGGGCCTTATGGGGAGGAAGGAGGGGTTGACGCGTACGTTTCACGTGAAACCCCGTCGCGTGAAGAGGATGATCCACCGTTGGCTATGGAGGCAATGCGCGCAGTCCAGATCCTCAACCCGAGTGGCGAGGTCACCATGCCCCGCCCCGCCCGGCCCAGGATCATGTGCGTGGCAAACCAGAAGGGCGGCGTCGGCAAGACCACGACCACCGTGAACCTGGCCGTGGCACTCGCCCTCCACGGCAACCGGGTACTGGTGGTCGACCTCGACCCGCAGGGCAACGCCTCCACGGGGCTCAACGTGCCGCACCATGCCGGCATCCCGGACGTGTATGACTGCCTGATCGACAACGTGCCGCTGGCCGACGTCGCCCAGGCGGTCGAGGGCATCCCGAACCTCTGGTGCGTGCCCGCGACGATCGACCTCGCCGGGGCCGAGATCGAGCTCGTCTCGGTCGTCGCCCGCGAGTCCCGACTCTCCCGTGCGATCACCGCCCACCCGGAGAAGTTCGACTACGTCTTCATCGACTGCCCGCCCTCGCTGGGCCTGCTGACGGTCAACGCGTTGGTCGCCGCCCAGGAGGTGCTGATCCCGATCCAGTGCGAGTACTACGCGCTGGAGGGGCTCAACCAGCTGATCAACAACATCAACCTCGTCAAGCAGCACCTGAACCCGACGCTCGACGTCTCGACGATCCTGCTGACCATGTACGACCGCCGCACCCGCTTGGCCGACGCGGTCGAGCAGGACGTGCGCAACCACTTCGGCGACAAGGTGCTGCAGGCGGTCATCCCCCGCAACGTGCGCGTCTCCGAGGCGCCCAGCTACGGCCAGTCGGTCATGACCTACGATCCCGGTTCGCGTGGCGCCACGAGTTACTTCGAGGCCGCGCAGGAGATCGCGGAACGTGGGGTCAAACTGGGAGGAGCGGCGTGAGGCAGCCGTTCGTCGATGATCGGGAGAGTGCGGCATGAAGAACCGTCCGCGCGGCGGGCTCGGACGCGGGCTTGGGGCACTGATCCCCACCGCGCCCCCGCGGCCGTCGGGTGGCGACCCGGCGCCTGACGTGGCTGCGTCGCCTGGCGCTGGAGAGGTGGCCCCGGCCGAGGGGTCGCCCGACGACGCGTCGGCACACGTGCCGCCGGCCGAGCTCGCCTTTACCCCCGGCGCCACCACGAGCCACCTCGCCCCGGTGCCGGGCGCCCGCTTCGCAGAGATTCCGGTCGGGTCGATCGTGCCCAACCCGAAGCAGCCGCGGCACGTCTTCGACGAAGAGGCGATGGAGGAGCTCAAGACCTCCATCCAGGAGGTCGGGCTGCTTCAGCCGATCGTCGTCCGCGAGCTCGACGGCGAGAAGTACGAACTCGTCATGGGCGAGCGTCGCTGGCGTGCCGCCCAGGCGACCGGCCGCGACACGATCCCGGCCATCGTCCGCGACACCCGCGACGACGCGATGCTCCGGGACGCGCTCCTGGAAAACATCCACCGCGCCAACCTCAATCCCCTCGAAGAGGCGGCCGCCTATCAGCAGCTGCTGGAGGAGTTCGGGGCGACGCACGAGGAGCTGGCGAAGCGGATCGGCCGGAGCCGCCCGCAAATCTCGAACACCATCCGGCTCCTCAACCTGCCGGCCCAGGTGCAGCGCCGCGTGGCAGCCGGGGTGCTCTCGGCCGGCCACGCCCGCGCGCTGCTCGGCCTGGAGGACGGCGAGTCGCAGGAGGAGCTGGCACTGCGGATCGTGGCGGAGGGCCTTTCGGTGCGCGCCACCGAGGAGCTCGTCGCCCTGGCGGTCGCCGAGGGGCCCACTCCCGCGGCGAAGCCGGCCAAGCGCCGAGCCAAGGCCCACGCCCCGGCACTGAGCGATCTGGCCGAGCGCCTGTCCGACCGCTTCGACACCCGCGTCAAGGTCGACATCGGCCGCAGCAAGGGGAAGATCACGATCGAGTTCGCGACGGTGGATGATCTCGAGCGGATCGTGGGGATCATCGGCGTGGAGCGTGCGGAGCAGCAGCTGGAGTAGAGCGCTCGCCGCGTACCCCTTGGCGGCCGCGAACCCGCTCCTGGGGGTTCGCGGCCGCCGCCGTTTCACGTGAAACGGCGCGAGTTGGATCCGGCCGTGGGGGCTGGGGCGCGGTTTGCCGGGTGGGTGTCGCAGACGGCTTGGTGTGAGCGCACCGGGCATCTGGCGACCCCCTCTTGGCTGTGCGGTGGCGGGGCGGCGGTGCGGCGTGGGGCGGTCTTTGGCTGAGGGGCGATTGCGTGGCCCGGCTGGGTTGCGGCGAGGGTGTGGGCGGTGGTGCGGGAGTTGCTGCTGCGGCCCCCGGGTCGCGCTGCCGCTGCGTTCGTGATCGTGCGCCTCAGGCGGCCCCAGTGGGGCGGTTGACGTTCCGACCTCTACGGGGGTCCCAGTCCTCCCCGGCAGATCCGTCCGTCTGCCCTCCGGCGCGGCGATTGCGTCGGCCGGCGGCAGGTGCGCAAGGCGGCGGAAGTTCGATGGCTCCGTCTGGGCGTGGAGGGAGTGGATTGCGGGCGGGTCGTGCTCGCCGAATCATGGTCATGCTGGACTCGGCTGCAACCGCCCGTCGTTGGCTCCGTGACTCCTTCGTCGTGCGGCCGGTGGCGGCTGGTGCCCCCGGCCGTGGTCGCTGCGATTGGGGTTCGTGCGATGCCTGCTCTGGGATCTCCGTCGTTTCTGCGAGGTGCGCGTGGGGCCAATGGTGCGGGGCGACGGGACCTCTTCGGGCATCGCACCACGGGTGGGCGATCGCTGAGTCCGAGTCACCCCCCGTTGCTCCGCCGCTCGCGTGATGGCCCTGCGGCGAGAGGGCTGACGCCGGCCTCCAACCAGAACGCCGGTCGCTCGCATCGCGGCTCGGGGATCGCCCAACTTCCCGGCGGGGCTCATACCCCTTCCGCCCCCGAGCCGTTAGGCGCGGGCCAGGAGGTGCGCCGCCCGTCTCCGATGACCGTGGCGGGCTGGCCGACGGCTCTGTCGCTGAAGGTCAGGACTGGCGCCCTGGTTGTCAGTGGCGTTGGCAGTCGCTTCGACTACGTCGTTCCGCCGCCGACCATATGGGCCCGCCGCGCCACGACCACGGGACGGCGAGCGTTCGTGCAGCCGGCTTCTACGGCGTTTCTGTGGCGCGGTGGCGAGACTCCTTAGAACCATTGCTCAGCCGGATGCCGCCACGGCCGCTGTGCGGCCTGCCGGCGAGAGGCCGTCGGAGAATCCACCGGCCTGCTCCTCGTCGCTTGCGCTGGAGGCAGTCCGGCGTCTCGCCCTTCTCGTCGAGCGGCGCCTGGAGGCCTCTCCCTTCGGACCAAGCCGTCATCGCCTCAAGCGACGTCGCCGCCCGGCGGCGGGGCAAAGCAGCGAGAGAGTCCAGATAGTGGCCGACCCACGATCCCGTCTCACAGAGTCGACGTCGCCGCGCTTGGGCCAAGTTGCGCTCCTGCGCTGCGCCACTCCCCCTAACGCCGCAACATCGCACTGGCCCGCCACTCCGCTAACTCGCAGCCGAGAGCCCTGATCCGGTGAGCCATTTGGCTCGGGTCGATGACCGCGGCCCGAGCTAGATGCTGGCTGGCCCGACGAGCAGACTCTGCTCCGGACGATGAGACCTCCCCGCTAGGCCGGTGTGTCGGGGGCGCCCACCGGACCACCGACACCCAAGGATCGAATCAGTTGCGGGGCTGGTGGCGCCGGGCCGGATGTCACGCCACGGCAGTGCTAGTCGCGGCTGGAGGGCTGGAGCGAGCGAGGACGACGCGGAGGAACGGCTCCGGCGCGGGTGCAGATGGGCTGCCGCTAACGGCGCGCGCCGTCAGCAACCGCAGGAAGCCCCGGTGGTGCTTGCGGTAGCGACGGAGACGACCGAGCCTTCCGACGATGGCGTCGCACCCACGCCGCGATGGCTAGTCGATCACCAATGTTTCCCGTGAAACATCGCCGCCGCACGAGAGTCTCGGCCAACGGACGCTCCACTGTCCGGAGACGTGCCCGGGGGGTCGCGGACGCGTCGAGAGTCACGGGGCCGGACTGATCCGCGCAGCGAGACCTCGAGCACCCGCGATCACTCGGCTACCGCTACAGGACGACGCCACCGTGGTCGAAGGCGGATCCGGGACCGAGTCCGGCGACGCACGAGTGCGCCGAGCGCCACACCCCTGACTGCCTTCAGTCGCCGATCGCGAGAACGGACCGAGCGACGGGGCGCGATCGGCGGCCGGACACGGAAGTGCCAGCGGCCCGACGCCGAGCGTCAGAGACGAATCCACGACACCAACCCCCGCGATCCGACCGCGCGACGACCGCCGCCCCTGCCACCCACCGCCGGCAACGATCGCGAGCGGATTCACGTTCACGGAGACCGACGTGCACCCCCACGAGTGACGGACGAGCGGTCCATGTTTCACGGGAAACGGGCCGCCGAGCAGACGCCGGCGGATCGCAGGAACGCGCCCCGGAGCCCTCCCCCGTTTCACGTGAAACGAGGGGTGAGCGCAATCCACAGAGGTTATCCACAGATGGAGCCGATTCGAGAGAAAGCGCCGGTCGGAGATGGTGGTTGCCTGTGGACAGAGAAGCTGGCGTCCGCCCGAAACGGGGAAGGACAGCGGTCCTCAACTCCGTTAGGGTCAGCCTCGTGCCAGACACAGCATCCCCCGTTCCTGACTTCACGAAGTGGCCCTCCTTCCCCTTTGAGGGCGACCTGAGGGTCAAGCAGCTCGACCCTCCGGTGGACGACGAGCCGGCGCGCAAGGGCGAGGACGCTGCCGACTGCAGCGCGTGCAATGCGCCCGATGAGGCGTACATCTGGGTCAGCGAGCGATGGCGTGTGCGCGCCATGGACCGGCCCACCGGACTGCCGATGGTGCTCATCCTGGAGTCCCGTTCCCACCTCGATCTGGGCGACCTGCCCAACCTGTTGGCGGCCGAGCTCGGCGTCATGACGGTGCGGCTCGAGCGTGCTGTCCGGTCGCTCGACGGCGTGGCGCGCGTCCACGTAAACCGGTGGGGAGACGGGTCGGCACACCTGCACATGTGGTTCCTCGCTCGGCCGTATGGGCGGCTGCAGCTGCGTGGCACGTTCCTGTCGTTGTGGGATGACATTCTTCCGCCGATCTCCGAGTCGACGTGGCGGGAAAATCTGGCGCTCGTTGCCGCGTGGCTGGCCGAGTTCGGTGGCAGGCCGCTCGCCGAGCCGCCGCGGATCGAGTGGCAGGCGCCGTCGAGCCTGGTGCAGCAAGCGGAGGCCGAGGCCGCCAGCCTCGCCCGGCAGGCAGACGCTGACGACACCTCCGTGGCGCTCGTCGAAGCCCCGAGCGACGAGGAGACCACCGCCGCCGAGACCGCGGCCGCCCAGACCACCGCCGGCGAGACTGCCGGCGACGAGAGCACCAGCGACGACGACACCGCCGAGAACGACACCGGCGAGCAGAGCGCTGGCGAAAAAGCCGCCAGCGAAAAGGCCGCCAGCGACGGCTCGATCCCAGGAGCCACCGCAGCGGCAGCAGGAGACGAGACCAAGCAAGCACCCGACACGAGGCCAGCCGCGACGGAAGCCGCCAGCGCGGGCGAAGAGTCGGAAGCCTCCACCGTCGACCTCGCTCGCCAAGGCTCTGGGGGCCCACCCGTCCCCGCCGTGCCGGCCGCCAGGTCCGGGGAGAAGACCGAAGGACGCGGAAGCAAGCCCGAGCACCAAGGTGTCACCACCTGAGCGACGCCCCCCGCCTCACGCGAAGCGCCCCCGCGCCGGAGACCGGTACGGGGGCGCTTCGCGTCAGGAAGGGCTCAGGCTCCCCGTTGGGCCGCTCGCCCGACCAGGGTCGCCAGCAGCTTCCCGAAGTCGAGCCCGGCGGCCTGCACCGCCAGGGGCAGCAGCGAGGTCTCCGTCATGCCGGGCGACACGTTCACCTCGAGCACGTGCGGGCGCCCGTCCGGGTCGACGATGAGGTCGACCCGGGAGAGGTCGCGCAGGCCCAGCGCGGTGTGTGCGGAGATCGCGGTCTTGGCCACCACCGCCGCCACATCCGGGTCGAGCCGGGCCGGTGCGTGCCAGGTGGTAAGGCCAGCGGTGTACCGGGCGGCGTAGTCGTACACGCCGTTGCGCGGCACGATCTCGACGGCCGGCAGCGCCTGCGGCCCCTCGCCCTGATCGATGATGGACACCGCCACGTCCATGCCGGCGACGTACCGCTCGACGAGCGCAGTGGAGTCGTACGCGAAACAACCCACCATCGCGGCCGGGAGTGCCAGCGCGTCGCGCACCACCGCGGCGCCCAGGCCGGAGCCGCCCTGTGCCGGCTTGACCATCAGTGGCAGCCCCAGCCGCTCGGCGATGCGGTCGAGCACCGCCACGGCGCCGAGCTCCGAGAAACGGTCGTGTGGCAGTGCCACCCAGTCGGGCGTCGGGATGCCGGCCTCGCGGAGCACCGCCTTCGCCGACGGTTTGTCCCACGCGAGGCGGGCCGAGCGGGCGTCGCAGCCCACGTACCGCACGTCGCAAAGGTCGAGCACGCCGCGCAGCGAGCCATCCTCACCGGTGGCGCCGTGCAGCGCGATGACGACAGCGTCGGGTGGGTCGGCCTGCACCGCGGGCAGGAGTGAGACGTCGGCGTCGCGTAGGTCGGCTTCAATCCCGGCGCCGCGTAGCGCGTCGAGCACGCGGCGGCCGGATTTCAAGGAAACGTCCCGCTCGTACGAGAGGCCGCCGGCGAGGACGAGGACGCGAAGGTCCGTATGCATGCCTCAGATCATGCCAAGCCGGGATCGGGGGCATCGGCCGCGGCCTGCCCTCGGCGGCGGGCGGCGAGCCCGCTCACCGCGCCGAACACCTGCCGCATGGCCAGCTCCTGCTCCATCACGCCCGCGAGCCGGCGCACGCCCTCACGGATCCGCTCCGGCGGCGGGAACGAGAAGTTGAGCCGCATGTGCCCCGCACCCGTGCCGTCGGCGTAGAAGCCGGTACCCGGCACGTACGCCACGCGGGCAGAGATGGCCCGGGGCATCATCGCCTTGGCGTCGAGCCCTTCCGGGAGCGTGGCCCACACGAAGAGGCCGCCCTTCGGCTCGGTCCAGGTGGTGCCGGCGGGCATGAGGTCGGCGAGGGCGCCCAGCAGCGCGTCGCGGCGATCGCGGTAGATCTCCCGGTAGGTCTTCAGCTGCTCGCGCCACGGCATGGTGGCCAGGTATGTGGTGACGGCCGCCTGCGCGTACGCACTGGGGCACAGGATCTGCGCCTCGCTGGCGATGACGAGCTTTTCCCGCACGGCGTGGGGCGCGAGGATCCAGCCCACCCGCATGCCGGGCGCGAACGTCTTCGAGAACGTGCTCAGGTAGAAGACCCCGTCGCGCCGGCGGGAGCGCAGCGGCGCGGGGGCGTCGCCATCGAAGCTCAGCTGGCCGTATGGGTCGTCCTCGACCACCAGCAGCCCAGCGCGCTCGCAGATGTCGAGCACCCGCTCGCGCCGCTCGTCGGTCAGGGTCACGCCGGCAGGGTTCTGGAAGGTGGGGATCGTGTACAGGAACTTGGCCCGCCGCCCCGAGCGGGCGACCTCCGCGATCGCCTGCTCCAGCGCCTCGGGCAGGAGGCCGTCGTCATCCATCGGCACGTGCACGACCTGCGCCTGCGCGGCCTGGAAGACCCCGAGCGCGCCCACGTACGTCGGGCCCTCGGCGAGCACCACGTCGCCGGGGTCGAGGAAGATCCGTGCCACCAGGTCGAGGGCCTGCTGCCCGCCGACGGTCACCACGACGTCTTCTGGCGAGGCGCCGCAGCCGACGTCGATGCCGGAGAGCGCCATCACCTCACAGATCCGCTCGCGCAGCTCCAGCGTGCCCTGACCAATCCCGTACTGCAGGGTGGTGGCGCCGTGCTCGGCGGCGAGCTTGCCGAGCATCTCCCCCACGGCATCGAGCGGAAGGGCGGCGACGTAGGGAGCACCACCGGCGAGCGAGACGACCTCAGGCCGGCTGGCCACGGCGAAGAGGGCACGGATCTCCGATGCCGTCATGCCGCGCACCCGCCGGGCGTAGCGGTCGGTATAGTCGTCAAGCGTCGTGCCGGTCATGACTCACCTGCCTCGGTGGTGTGCGCAGATCCAAGCCCAGCCACAATGCTGGCCGATCGATCGTAGTCCCGGTGCACAATCCTCGCCTCTGGTTACCCTCGCTGGTTCCACATAGCGGGCCCTAAGGGTGACCAGTTGCCCGACCTCTCCCCTGACGCGAAGTTCCGGCGTACGATCTGCTGTCGGGGGCAAGGAGGCGCGGCGCGTGGCTGCAATCGACTCTATGGGGATTCGGCAATGTCGCGACGCTTGGTCAGTCTGACACTCGACACACTCGAGGATCTCCCTCGTCCCTGCCGCGCCTGCGTGTTCTGGGAGCTGGATCCGGTCGCCGCCGAGCGTGCGTGCGCCGCCGGCGATCCCGGTCTGGAAAAGGAAGCGTGGGTCTCCCAGACGCTGCTGGAGTGGGGCTCCTGCGGCAAGTTGGCGTATGTGGACGGCATGCCCGCCGGCTTCGTCATGTACGCGCCGCCGGCCTACGTGCCCCGCTCGATGGCGTTTCCCACCTCTCCGGTTTCGGCCGACGCGGCGCTGCTGATGACCGCGCACATCGTCACCGCGTTCGCGGGCGGTGGGCTGGGGCGCATGCTCGTGCAGGGTGTCGCCCGCGATCTCACCAAGCGGGGCATCAAGGCGATCGAGGCGTTCGGCGACGCCAAGTACGGCGAGGCTGGCGACGGCGAGGATGGCTGCCTCGCACCGGCCGACTTCTTCCTCTCCGTGGGCTTCAAGACGGTGCGGCCGCACCCGCGCTTTCCCCGGCTGCGGCTGGAGCTGCGCACCGCCCTGTCGTGGAAGTCCGATGTGGAGTATGCGCTGGAGAAGCTGCTCGGGTCGATGAGCCCGGAAAGCCTGCTTCGTCCAGTTCGTCCCGCGACGCGGTCAACGTCCAGCTAAGAGAGCGATGCCGCCAACGTCCAGCTAAGGACAGCTCACGAGACCGCGGCCGCGGCCGCGGCCGCCCGCAGCTTACGCACGTCGATCGAGCCCGTCGGCACGTCGGCCTCCACCGGGAAGTACATCCGCTGCACCGCCGCCACGACCGCCTCGACCACGCGGTCGCGGAAGCTCGGGTCGATCAGACGCTCGCGATCGGCGGGGGACGTCAGATAGCCGACGTCGACCCGCACCGCGGGCATGCGGGTGAGCCGCAGCAGCTCCCAGGTCTTCGGGTGGGTCTCGCAGTTACGCAGGCCGGTGCGCTTGACGATCTCGCGTAGCGCCAGCCCGGCCAGCCGCTCCCCCACGGTGGAGGTCACGCCGTTGCCCGTGCCGTAGTGGAACGCCGCCACACCATCGGCCTCGGGGTTGTCGTGGCCGTCGATGTGCAGCGAGATGAAGAGGTCGCCGCCCAGCTCGTTGGCCAGGTCGGCGCGGGCGAGGTCGGTCAGGGCCGGCCCACCGCCGGGCCCCCGGGTCAGGTGCACTCGCATCCCGGCCGCCGCGAGCCGCCCCTCCAGCCGCGCGGCGAGGTCGAAGGCCAGGTCGGCCTCGGTCCAGCGCAGGGGCCCATCCGGCACCACGATGCCCGGGTCGGAGCCACCGTGGCCAGGGTCGATGACGATGACCTTGCCGATCAGGTTGGGGCCGGAGCGGCGGAACGCCTCCGCCTCGCGCAGCCACTGCGGCCGCCCGCCGACCACCTTGCGGCCGAGCCGCTTGAGCGCGTGCATGGTCTGCGGCCCGCACGCCCCATCCGGCTGGAGGCCCACCTCGCGCTGGAACTGGGCCACCGAGCGCGCGGTGTTGGGACCGAAGATGCCGTCGGCGCGGCCCACGTCGTATCCCATCTCCAGCAACCGCTCCTGGAGGGTGCGGACGTCTTCGCCGACGAGCGGCTCGGGGATCGCGTGATAGAGGGCCCGCGCGCCCAGGCGCCAGCGGGCGGCGTCCAGCGCGCGCCACGTCTCGTCGCCCACCAGACCGTCCACCGACAGGCCACGGGTCTGCTGGAAGCTGAGGACGGCCCGCTCGGTGGCGCTGTCGTACTCGTCGGCACCACCGCTCAGGAGGTCAAGCGCGGCGAGGATCTGGTTGATCTCGATGACCGCGGGACCGCGATCGCCACGCCGGATCGGACGCACAGAGGACCTCCTCAGTGAGAACGCTTCAGGAGCCTATCCCGCCCGGCCATGCCCCGCCGGCCACCCGAAAACACGCCCCAAGAAAAGGGCGCCCCCTCATGGGAGCGCCCCGATGCAAACCGCCGTTACAGCGCGGCCTCGATGAGCTTGACCAGGTCACCCTTCGGACGGGCGCCGGCTACCGACTGCACCGGCTGGCCCCCCTTGAAGACGGTCAGCGTGGGCACCGACATGACCCGGTACGCGCGCGCGGTCTCCGGGTTCTCATCGATGTTGACCTTGACGATCCGCACCCGGTCGCCCATCTCGCCGGCGATCTCCTCCAGCAGCGGCGAGACCTTCTTGCACGGCGCGCACCACTCGGCCCAGAAGTCCACCAGGACCGGCGTCTCAGACTGCAGCACGTCGCTGGTGAAGCTGGCGTCGGTGACCGCCTTGGTTGTTCCCACGAAGACCCTCCTGAACTCAAACTTCCAGTGATGCGATGAACCGCTCGGCGTCCAGCGCGGCGGCACAGCCCGTGCCGGCGGCGGTGATGGCCTGGCGGTAAGTGTGGTCGACCAGGTCGCCGGCGGCGAAGACGCCGGGCACGCTGGTGTGTGTGCTGGGGGCGTCCACCACGACGTACCCACTTTCGTCGAGCTCCACCTTGTCGCGGAAGAGCTCGCTGCGCGGGTCGTGGCCGATCGCGACGAACACGCCCGTCACGTCGAGCACCTTGCTCTCGCCGGTGTGCACATTGCGCAAGTGCACGCCGGCGACCTTGCCGTCGTCTCCGAGAACCTCTTCGACGACTGAATTCCACTCGACGCGGATCTTCGGGTTGGCGAGCGCCCGATCGGCCATGATCTTGCTGGCCCGGAACTCGTCGCGGCGGTGGATGATGGTCACCGTCTCGGCGAACTTGGTCAGGAAGGTGGCCTCCTCCATCGCGGAGTCACCACCGCCCACGACCACGATGTGCTGGCCGCGGAAGAAGAAGCCGTCACAGGTGGCACAGGACGAGACGCCGTGGCCGAGCAGCTCCTGCTCGCCCGGGACGCCCAGCGGCCGCCACGCCGAACCAGTGGCGAGAATGACCGCCTTCGCCTGGTACTCCGTCTCGCCGACGTACACCTTCTGGGTCGCGCCGGAGCCGACCACGCCGGTGTCGACCAACTCCACGCGGGTCACGTCATCGGTGAGGAACTCGGCACCGAACCGCTCGGCCTGCTTGCGCATCGAGTCCATCAGCTCGGGACCCATGATGCCGTCGGGGAAGCCCGGGAAGTTTTCCACGTCGGTGGTCGTCATCAGCGCGCCCCCGGACTGCGCACCTTCGATGACGAGCGGCTTGAGGCTGGCACGCGCGGCGTACACCGCGGCGGTGTAACCGGCTGGCCCTGAGCCGATGATGATCAGATTACGGACCTCGTCCACTGCCGACTCCCGTAGTGTGTGTGCGCAGGGGAAAACCCATCGCAGGCGGCGATGATTCCCGACCCCTCGTCCGGGTGGGTCAGCTCACCCTATCTTCGCGCTGCCGCGGGTGTCCGCGCCCCGCGCCGCCTGGCCACACTCCGGCCCTGACGCCCACGCCCACCGCGCCCCGAAACGGTCCGTGAAAAATACGATCGCGGCCGGTGACCCCTGGAACGACGCCAGGTCGACGACCTCGACGCTGGTCACCCCCGGTGGGTGGACGTCGGCGATGGCCTGGATACAGGCGGCCAGCGCCGCAGGATCGCGTAGCCGGTCGAGGGGCGTTGGCAGCGCGGACACCCTGCTTCGCCCTTCGTCCTTCTCACTCGAGGTTTGACCGGTCAGGTATGGCGCCGCCGGCGCCTGGGCAGCCGCCAGGTTGAGGTAGTCCGCGCCGCTCGTCGCGATCATCACCTGCCCGGCACCAGCGCTGTCGGCAGCTCCGCCGGGACCGGCCTCCGCGTTGTCGCGAGCCATCGCGGGCTGCTCCGCCGAGCTGCCGGCGCTGTCGTCGCCGCCGCTGCTGAGGCTGTCGGCCTGGCTCAGCCCGATGCCGGCAATCGCCACGACGCCCGCGGCGATCGCGGCCGGAGCGGCCCACGCGGGCAGCTGGCGGCGCCGTGCCCGAGGTGCGGCTCGTCGTGGTCTATCTGGATCAGCGGGTACGACCGAGAGGGCTGGGCGGTGCGGCTCCTGCGCCAAGGCGGTGGCGATCCGGTCCGCCACCTCGCCGGGCATCGGCTCCGCCGACGCACCCCAGGACGCCAGGCTGGCGCGGACGCTCCCGGTCGCCTCGGAGAGGGCCGCGTGCGCCTCGGCCCACGCCGGCTCCTCGGCGACCCGGCGGGCCACGACGGCCTCCTCGGGCGTGCCGTCCAGCGCCCCGCCGACGTAGTCGGCTAGCAGGTCGAAATCGACCTCGCTGAACTCCTGCCCGGTCACTTCTCTTCCTCCACGCTCGCCGTTCGCGTCTTCGCCGTACTGGTTCGGACGCGATCGCCGGACTGCGGGTTCCCACCACCGGCCCGAAGGTGACCCAGCACAACCGCAAGCTTGGCCCGGCCCCGCGCGCACCGGCTCTTCACTGTGCCCTCGGCCACACCGAGGATCACCGCGACCTCGGCGACCGGGTAACCCTGCACGTCGACCAGGATCAGCGCGGCTCGCTGCTCTTCGGGCAGCTGGCCGAGCGCGTGCCGCACGTCGAGAGCGGTGTCGTGGTCGACCAGAGGTGCGGCGGGCTCGGCGGCCACCGGCCGGTCGGTCTCGGTGCGGGAGCCGTCCGGCAGCGGGACGGTGGGGTGGGCCTGACGCCGGCGGGCCCGGTCGAGGCAGGCGTTGACCACGATGCGGTGCAGCCAGGTGGTGACCGCCGAGTCGCCCCGGAACCGGGCCGCCGCCCGGTGGGCGGACAGCAGCGCGTCCTGCAGCGCGTCGGCCGCCTCCTCCCGGTCGGCGAGCGTACGCAACGCCACGGCCCATAGCCGGTCGCGGTGCCGGTGAAACAGCTCGGCGAAGGCTTCCCGGTCGCCGTCGACATGGGCACGCAGCAGCTCGGCGTCGTCACGCGAGCTGTCAGTCACGGCTGCACACTAGCCCAGCCCGGCGACCACGATCTCCTGCACGCCGACCTTGAACGGCCACTGGCCGTCGCTGCTCTTGGGCAGCTCGGTGATGAAGAAGAGCAGGTACTGGTACTTCTGGTCGGGATCGAAGTCGGTGAAGCTCATCTTCGTCGCGTCGAACGCCTCGAAGGGATCGCCGACCCGCTTGTACGACTTCACAATCTGCTCGTCGCCGGACGCGCTGCTGCCCGGGTCGTTGGCGCCCGCCCGCAGCTCCGCGGAGGCGCCGCTGTCGGAGAGGGTCACCTGCACGGAGCTGACCGTGCGCGGCTCGCCCAGATCGATCAGGATGCCCATGCCCGGCTTGCGGTTGCCGAAGTTGGCGCTGCGATAGCCGTTGGGCTCCCAGCCGGTGTTGTCATTGCCGTCGACGACCTTGTCAGCGCCCTCGAGCTCCTGGCGGTCGCCGTCCGGCGGATCGACGATACGCACCTGGTTGGCGCTGATCGCGAAGTTTTTCGGCTGGCCGCTGACGGTGCCACCGCCGTTGGTGGGGTCGCTGCCCCCGGTCGCCGGCGAGTTGGAGGGTGGGGCGGCGGTGTTGTCGCCGTCGCCGTCGCCCAGCGCGCTGATCCCGAAGAGCAGGCCGGCGACGGCGATCGCGAGGAGGCCGGCCACGCCAGCGGCGATCTTGCGAACCGTGGCGCGCTGGGGCTCGGGACGCACGCCTCCCGGATCGACCGTGGCGGGCACGTCACCACGCGGGCCGGACAGGAACCGCAGCGGCCCGGCCTCTTCGTAGTAGGGCTCGTCAGAGGCGCTATCGAGGCGGCCCAGCTCGGCCGCGAGCACGTCGGCGGCGGGCAGGGCGAGCCTGTTGTCGAGCAGGTCCATGGTGAGGTCGTCGAGGTATGCCGGGACGCCTGCCCGGATCTGGCGGGGCGCGGCCACCGCGCCGCTCGCGTCGCGCACCGCGTCGGGCAGCGCCGAACGGCCGGCCTCAGTGTGCGGCCAGTGGCCGGTCAGCGCGAAATAGAGAATGCCGCCGATCGCCCGCACGTCGGTGTCTTGCGTATCCGCGTTGTCCGCTCGCGCGTCGGCGAGCACCACGCGGCCGTCGTCGCCGATCAGGACGGTGCCCGGGTGGATGTTGCCGTGGACCATGCCGGTGGCGTGCATCGCGGCGACCGCGTCGGCCACCGCGTGGGCGACCGTGGTGGTGCGGGTCGGATCGAGTGGCTCCTCGGCCACGATCTCGCGAAGCGACTCGCCATCGACCCACTCGCGCACCACGTAGGCCCGCTCGGCCTCGTCGATCGCGTCGTAGACGCCGACCAGACTGGGGTGGATCACGCGGCTCGCGGCGACCGCGGCCTGGAGCATCTCCATCGCGGAGTCGCCACCGGGATAGCGCAGCACGACCGCGACCGGACGTCGGAGCACCACGTCGACACCCCGCCAGACCTGCCGCCCGGCGCTGTCGTTGTTGATGTGCTCGGCTAGCTCGTACCTCTCGGCCAGGATCTCACCGAGGGTGGGCGCACCGAAGGTCATGACCTGAGGCGCGCTCTCGCTCGCCTCCTGACCTTCGCCGACCTGGGTCACCCCGTCCTCCCTCGGTGATCGTTTCGATCAGTGGACCCGTTTGTGCTGCTCGTAGGTCTGGCCCCTGCACCACAGCCAGCATCCCGGCGGCGGGCACAACTAATAGCGTAGGCGCTAGCCGCACCCGACGAGTGCGACCTTACCTGGGTCGTGCGACCTCTCAACACGTCATCTTGGCGTGGCAGCCGGCCTGATGCGAGTCAGCGGGTCGGCCTCGACCGCTAAGTTGCAATCCTCCCGGTTTGAAGCCTCCTGCAAATAGTGCGTTATAGGTACGCTTTCGCCATGTCTGATCTTGCAGGGCAGGTACGTGACGGGTACGCGTTCGAGGGGACGGCGCTCGACCTCGGCGCGCTCGTGGTGGACGGGCGTGGCGACCCCGGTGCGAAGGTGCGCATCCCGCTCGGCATGCTCAACCGGCACGGCTTGGTCGCGGGCGCTACGGGCACCGGCAAGACCAAGACGCTCCAAGTGATCGCCGAGCAGCTCAGTGCCGCAGGAGTGCCGGTCTTCCTCGCCGACATCAAGGGCGACGTGTCGGGCATGTCGGCTCCGGGCAGCCCGAACGAGAAGATCACCGCACGGGCCGCCGAGATCGGGCAGGACTGGCAGCCGGCCGCGTACCCGGTGGAGTTCTACACGCTCGGCGGGCGCGGCACCGGCATCCCCGTCCGGGCGACGATCACCTCGTTCGGCCCGGTGCTGCTGTCCAAGGTGCTCGGGCTGTCGGACGTGCAGTCCTCGTCGCTGAACCTGATCTTCCACTTCGCGGACGCGAACGGGCTGCCGCTGCTGGACATCAAGGACCTGCGCTCGGTCATCCAGTACCTGGTCTCCGACGAGGGAGCCGAACAACTGCGCTCGCTGGGTGGGCTCTCCAAGCAGACGGCCGGCGTACTGCTGCGGGAGCTCGTGGCCTTCTCCGACGCCGGCGCCGACGACTTCTTCGGCGAGCCGGAGTTCGACACGGCCGACCTGATGCGTACAGCGCCGGACGGGCGGGGCGTCGCCTCGATCCTGGAGCTGCCCGGCGTGGTGGCGCAGCCGGCACTCTTCTCCTCTTTTCTTATGTGGCTGCTGGCCGACCTCTTCCAGGACCTGCCCGAGGTCGGCGACATCGACAAGCCGAAGCTGGTTTTCTTTTTCGATGAGGCCCACCTGCTCTTCAAGGACGCGTCGAAGGACTTCCTGGAGTCGATCACGCAGACCGTGCGGCTGATCCGCTCCAAAGGGGTGGGCGTCTTCTTCGTGACCCAGACGCCCAAGGACGTACACCCCGACGTGCTCGCGCAGCTCGGCAACCGGGTCCAGCACGCCCTGCGGTCGTACACGCCGGACGATGCCAAGGCGCTCAGGGCCACCGCGTCGACGTTTCCGCACTCGGCGTACGACCTGGAGGAGGTGCTCACCCAGCTGGGCACCGGCGAGGCGATCGTGACCGTGCTGTCCGAGAACGGCGCACCCACCCCGGTCGCCTGGACCCGGCTCCGCGCTCCCCAGTCGCTGATGGGTGCCGCCGACGCGGCGGCGATGACGGCCGCGGTGCAGGGCTCACCGCTGCACGCGAAGTACGCGGAGCCGGTCGACCGCGAGTCCGCGTACGAGAAGCTGGCCGCCCGGTTGGCGCTACCGTCCACAGGTAGTTATCCACAGGCTTCCCCCGCGCCGGGAGCGCCTCCCGCACAGAGTTATCCACAGGAAGGGCAGGCGCCGCGCGGAGGGAAGGAGCAGCCGAACATGATGGAGAAGGTGCTCGGCTCCAGCGCGACCAAGTCGTTCATCCGGGCCGCCGCCACGGCCGCCGGCGCGGCGATCGCCCGCCAGATCTTCGGCACGGCACGGCGCCGCAAGCGCTGACGGCGTCCGGCCTACCGGCGGATCTTGCGGCGGACCAGCGCGAAGACGCTGTTGATCTCGGTGACCTTCAGGCCGAGGGCGATGGCCACGTAGGTGCCGCCGATCGCCAGCCCGCCCACCACGAGCTGGAGCAGTGACTCGGCCTTGCTCGGCGTCCAGCCACCAGGCAGTACGTACATCATCGCGAGGCCGACCACCGTCGCGCCGACCGCCGCCACGCCGACCTTGACGAACGTGACCAGGATGCCGCCCAGCCCGATCGCCCCGATCCGCCGGTGCATGAGCATGGCGGTGATCAGGCCGGAGGCGGCGAACGACAGCGCGTTGGCGAACATCAGGCCGGGCGCCGCGAACGCCGCCGAGAAGAGTGCGAACACGATCAGCTGCACGAGGACGCGCAGGCCCACCACCGGGAGGTTGACCAGCGCGGCGGCCTTCGTCTCCTGCCGCGCGTAGAGCCCGACCGTGAAGAGCTGGCTGATCGAGAACGGCACGAGCGCCACCGCCGCCGCGACCAGCACCACCGCGGTCTCGGTCGCGTCGTCCTGCGAGTACGCACCGCTGCGGAACAGGGCCACGGAGATCGGGGCGGCGAGCACCGCGTAACAGATCGCGACCGGCGTGAGCACGGCCGTGATCATGCGGGTGCCGCGGGCGAGGTCGGCGGCCATGTCGGAGTGCCGGTGGTCGGCCGCCGCCGAGCTCATCCGCGGGGTTAACGCGGTGATGATCGAGACGCTGATGATGCCGTGCGCCATGTACATCAGCAGGAAGACGTTGTTGTAGATTGCCGGACCGGCCTCGTCCTTGCCGCCGGCGCGGTTGAGGAGGTTGAACGCGACCGCCTGCCCGATCTGGGTGACCACGACGTAGCAGAGCGCCCAGCCGCCGATCCGGCCCAGCTCACGCAGGCCGAGCGCGCGGAAGTCGAAGCGCCAGCGCCACTTGAAGCCCACCTTGCGCAGCGCGGGCAGCAGCCCCGCGCTCTGGACGATCACGCCGAGCAGGGTGCCGCCGCCGAGCAGGAGGATCTGCCCGACGGTCATCTGCTCCGGCCGGATCGCCTTGGCGCCGTAGATCAGCATGTACACGACGCCGGTCGCGATCACGACGAGGTTGTTGAGGATCGGGGTGAACATCGGCGTGGCGAAATGGCCACGCGTGTTGAGCACCGCGGTGAGAATGCCGGAGACCCCGATAAAGAAGATCATCGGGAGCATCAGGTACGAGAGCTTCGTGACCAGGCCCTGGAAGGCGGCGCCGGACTCGTCGCTCGCGTACAGCAGGGTCAGCACCGAGGCCGCCGCCGTCACGAGCACCGCGGCGCCACCCAGCACCAGCACGGTCAGCGTCACGAGCCGCTGCGTGTAGGCCTCGCCGCGATCCGGGTCGGCCTTTCGCCGGCGCACCAGCACCGGGATGATCGTGCTGCTCAGCAGCGCACCGAGCAGGAGCTCGTAGACGATGCCGGGCAGGATCTGCGCGGTCGTGTACGCGTTGTTGATCGCACCGCCGCCGAGCGCGGCGGCCAGGATGACGGTGCGCAGGAAGCCGGTGCCGCGACTGACCAGGCTGCCGACCGCCATGATCGCGCTGTTGCTCGCCGCGCTCTGATCCTCGACTTCGACCCTCGGCTCGAGGTCGGGTGAGGACTCCAGGCCGGGCGAAGGATGCATGCCGGGCGGCATCGGCTGGGTCGAGATCAGCACGGCACCATCCGGGTACTGCTGCTGCGCGCTGTGCCCCGCGTTGGCGCTCTTATAGAGGCCGCCGCCCATCTCAACCCCGCCTCTGCTCGCTGCCGTCCCAGCGCAAGGGTACGGGGATGTCGCCCGCCAGCACGTCCACGACCCAGGCGGCTTCGGCCGGCGTGACCGGCTCGGCGAGCGCGTCGAGCAGGGTCGGATGATCGCAGCCGGCGGACTCCAGCGCGGCCAGCAACGCGGGGGTGTCGCGGCGTACCGCGAGCTCGCGCACCCGCTCGGTTCGCCACGGCTCGGCGGCCACCCTGGCCACCCGCCGCCGGGCCAGCCGCACCGTCTCGGCGAGCTCGTCGAAGGGGAAGACCTCGCTGCCCGCGTACCGCAGCGTGCCGGCCATCCCCTCGCCCGGCACGGTCAGGTAGTCGTCGACCTGGGCGTCGCTCAGCACCCGGGGCGAGTACGGGAACAGCGGCTCCTGCTCGGCCGGCGGCACCGGCATCCGCAGCGAGCGCAGTGCCGCGCCGAGCACTCCGCGTACCGCCGCGGCGTCGTCCTCGGCGGTGATCGGCGCGAACCGGCACAGCAGCGCGACCGGCAGCCCCGGGTGCGGCAGCGACGGGTCGTCGAGCGCCACCACCCGCCCGATCAGCTCCAGCTCGGGCCAGAGCAGCCCGTGCGGATGCCAACGCGACCGGTCGTCCCACGCCATCGGGATCGGCTCGACGCTGGTCGGTGTCCGCAGCCCGAGCGCGTACGTGCCGAACCGCCGGTCCAGGTCGAGCACGAGCGTGTACCCGCCGGCAATAGGAAAGGTGGCGCGCAGCTCCGCGGGATCCGGATCGGGGTCCGGGATCGCGCGGAAGAAATAGTCGGCCCAGAACGCCGGGTCGTGGCTTAATGTCCGCAGGGCGTCGGGTACCGGCACGAGGCTGCATTTTGCCCTAACCCGTCATCGGGCATCGGTACCGGCACGAGGCGCTACCCTGCTCCACCGATAGGCTGGCTGTCCCATGTCCAAGACTTCGAACGCCACGGGGCTCACCGATGCGCAGCGCAATGCCGTGGCTGAGCTGATGCGCGTCTCCCCGATCGCCGACGAGCTCGGTCGCCGGTTCACCAAGGCCGGGTACGAGCTGCACCTGGTCGGCGGATCCGTGCGTGACGCGCTGCTCGGCCGGCTCGGCGACGACCTGGATTTCACCACCGACGCCCGGCCGGACGACATCCTCCGCGTGCTCACGGGGTGGGCCGAGACCACGTGGGAGACCGGCCGCGAGTTCGGCACGATCGGAGCCCAGCGGCACGGGATGCGGCTGGAGATCACCACGTTCCGCTCGGACGCGTACGACGGGGTGACCCGCAACCCGGTCGTCCAGTACGGCGACAGCCTCCTCGACGACCTGCGCCGCCGCGACTTCACGGTCAACGCGATGGCGGTGAGCCTGCCCGAGCACCGCTTCACCGATCCGTACGGCGGGCTCGACGACCTCGCCGCCCGCCGCCTGCGCACGCCCGGCACGCCGCAGGAGTCGTTCGGCGACGACCCGCTGCGGATGCTGCGGGCCGCGCGCTTCGCCGCCCAGCTGCGCTTCGCCGTCGAGCCGGACGTGGTGGCCGCGATGACCGCGATGGCGGCCGACCTCGGTCGCATCACCGTCGAGCGGATCCGCGACGAGTTCACCAAGCTGCTCTCCGGCGCCGACCCGGTGACCGGGCTGCGGCTGCTGGTCGACACCGGCCTGGCCGACCGCTTCCTACCCGAGCTGCCCGGGCTCAAGCTCGCGATCGACGAGCACGCCCAGCACAAGGACGTGTACGAGCACACCCTCACCGTGGTCTCCAACGCGGTGCGGCTGGAGGGTGACGAGGGCCCTGACTTCGTGCTGCGGATGGCCGCGCTGATGCACGACGTGGGCAAGCCGGCCACGAAGGCGGTCGGCGCGGACAACCGGGTCAGCTTCCACCACCACGAGGTGGTCGGCGCGCGGATGACCAAGCTGCGCATGAAGGAGCTGCGCTACCCCAAGGACGTCACGTCCGAGGTGGTCAAGCTGGTCGCGCTGCACCTGCGCTTTTACGGGTACGGGCGGGGAGAGTGGACCGACTCGGCGGTGCGGCGGTATGTCACCGATGCCGGTGATCTGCTCTCCCGGCTGCACAAACTGACCCGGTCCGACTGCACCACCCGCAACCGGCGCAAGGCCGCCCAGCTCTCGTCCGACTACGACGCCCTGGAGCGCCGGATCGCGCAGATCCAGGAGGACGAGGACCTCGCGCGGGTCCGCCCCGACCTCGACGGCAACGCGATCATGGAGCTGCTCGGCGTGCCACCCGGCCCGATCGTGGGCCGTGCCTGGCGCCACCTCAAGGAGGTCCGGCTGGAGCGGGGCCCGCTCGACCGGGACGAGGCCGAGGCCGAGCTCCTGCGCTGGGCGCGCGACCAAGGTGTGATCTAGTCACTTCGGTCCCCGATCGGCAGCCGGTTTGTTGGTTACGGGTCGTGGCGCGCCTCGGCTACCGTCGCTCGCGAAAGTGAGCCGTCGGGGGTCGGCGACCGTAGAGGTTGTGTGAGGGGGAGGCAGCTGATGCAGCCGTGTGCGGTCTGCGGGGGCGTACAGGTGAACGCCGCCGGTTACTGCACGCAGTGCGGCACGTTCCGGGGCGTTCCCCAGCAGCCGCCACCTACTTATCCACAGGCGCCGCCACCCGGGTACCCCGGTTATCCACAGCCTGGGAGCCCGCCGGCATACCCGACAAGCGTGCCCCCGGCGGGGTATCCGACGAGCGTGCCGCCGGCGTTCGCGCAGCAGACCAGCGGCGGTGGCTACCCCGGCTACCCACCTCAGCAGCCGCCACAGCGCGGCCGGTCCTACCTTGTCCCCCTGGTCGCGCTCGCCTCCACGCTGGTGGTCCTCGTCGTGGCGATCGTGGTCGTGGTGGCGGCGAGCGGTGGCGACGATCCCGTCGCCGGCCCGACCGGCGGCCCCACCACCGCCGCCCCGACGGGTAGTGCGAGCGCCGCACCGGGCGCCGACCTGGACAAGTGCGTGGTCGGCACCTGGCGGGTGACCTCGCACAAGGAGACGGTGCCGGTCGAGGGCCAGGGCAGCGTCACCTTCACCGGCGGTGAGGGCGCGACACTGCGGCTCAACAGCGACGGGACCGGCCAGACCGACTACGGCAGCAGCACCGAGTATCAGGGCGAGCTCAACGGCGAGACGGTGCGGCTCGAGGTCTCCGGCCGGCTGACCTACGACTTCAGCACCCTGAACGGCCGGATCAACGTCACCAACATGGAGTCGACCGCGAAGGGCACCTTCACCATCGGCACCGAGGAGTATGACGTCCCCAACGTCTTCGACACCAAGGACGACTCGGCGAGCTACACCTGCAGCTCCGGGGTGCTGACGCAGAACACAGGGCTCCTCGCGACCGAGTTCGAGCGGGTCAGCTGAGCGGCGCTGTCACACCCCGCGGCGACAATGGGTGGATGCGCTGGGTGGTGATCGACTCGCCGATCGACGAGCTCTCCGTGGCCGTGGACGACACCGGCGTCTGCGGTGTGCACTTCGGCGCCGTCGACGGCGCGGCCGAGCTGAGTGAGCCGCGCCTCGACGCCGCGGTCGCCGAGCTCCGGGCCTACTTCGCGGGTGAGCTCACCGACTTCAGCCTGCCGCTGTCGGTGCGCCGGGGCAGCGACTTCGAGCGCGCGGTGTGGCACCAGATGCGGCTCATTCCGTATGGGGAGATGCGCACTTACGGCGAGGTCGCGGCCGCGGTCGGAGATCCCGGTGCGGCCCGGGCGGTCGGCGTCGCCTGCAATCGCAACCCGATCCCGATCATCGTGCCCTGTCACCGCATCGTGGGCGCCGGCGGCAAGCTGGTCGGCTTCGGCGGCGGCCTCCCCCGCAAGCGCTACCTGCTCGAGCTCGAGGCTCGCGTCGCTCTCCAGCGCGCCTGGCAGTGACCGCGCGGGCCGGCGAGTGACAAACGGGCCGGGACCACGAGGTCCCGGCCCGCCTTCGTGCGTTGGTCAGCGCTCGATCTCGCCCTTGATGAAGGACTCGACCGCGGCGTGCGCCTCGTGGTCCGCGTACTGGACCGGCGGCGACTTCATGAAGTACGACGACGCCGAGAGGATCGGGCCGCCGATGCCACGGTCCTTCGCGATCTTCGCGGCGCGGAGCGCGTCGATGATCACACCGGCCGAGTTGGGCGAGTCCCACACCTCGAGCTTGAGCTCGGCGTTGAGGGGCGTGTCGCCGAACGACTTGCCCTCCAGCCGGATGTACGCCCACTTGCGGTCGTCGAGCCACGGCACGTGGTCGGACGGTCCGATGTGGACGTCGGACTTGGCCATCTCGTGCGGCACCTGGGACGTCACCGACTGCGTCTTCGAGATCTTCTTCGACACGAGCCGGGTGCGCTCCAGCATGTTCATGAAGTCCATGTTGCCGCCGAAGTTCAGCTGGTACGTGCGGAGCAGCTCGACACCGCGGTCTTCGAAGAGCTTGGCCAGCGCGCGGTGCACGATGGTGGCGCCCACCTGGCTCTTGATGTCGTCACCGACGATCGGCAGGCCGGCGTCCTCGAACTTCTTGGCCCACACCGGGTCGGAGGCGATGAACACCGGGAGTGCGTTGACGAAGGCGCAGCCCGCGTCGATCGCGGCCTGGGCGTAGAACTTGTCGGCCTCCTCCGAGCCCACCGGCAGGTACGACACGACGACGTCGACCCGCGCGTCGCGCAGTGCCTGGACGACGTCGACCGGCGACTCGTCGGACTCTTCGATGATCTCGCGGTAGTACTGGCCCAGACCGTCGAAGGTCGGGCCACGCTGCACCTGCACGCCCGTGGGCGGCACGTCGCACAGCTTGATGGTGTTGTTTTCGCTGGCGACGATCGCTTCAGCGAGGTCTCGGCCCACCTTCTTGGCGTCCACGTCGAACGCCGCGACGAACTCCACGTCTGACACGTGGTAGTCGCCGAAGGTGACGTGCATGAGACCCGGGACGCGGTCGGTGGGGTTGGCGTCCCGGTAGAACTCGACGCCCTGCACCAGAGACGAGGCGCAGTTTCCGACACCGATGATGGCCACGCGTACGGAGCCCATCGCGTTTGCCTCCTTCTTGTTCATCACGGCCGCTCCGGGATGTCCCTGGTAGATCCAGGCCTGGATGGTCCAGGCGGAGGCGGGCTGTCTTCAACTTGTGGGCTGCCCGAGGACTTGGCCTCGGGCGCCCGGCCGGAGCGCTCGTTGGCGATGAGCTCCTCCAACCAGCGAACCTCGCGCTCGCAGGCGTCGAGTCCGTGACGCTGCAGCTCAAGGGTGTAGGCGTCGAGCCGCTCGGTGGCGCGGGCCAGCACGTCGCGCAGGCCCTCCCGGCGCTCCTCGACCTTGCGGCGCCGACCTTCGAGGATGCGCAGTCGCGTGGCGCGGTCGGTGCGGGCGAAGAACGCGAAGTGGACGCCGAAGCCGGCATCGTCATACGTCTCCGGCCCGGCCTGTGCGAGCAGCTCGGCGAAGCGCTCCTTGCCTTCCGCTGTGATCTTGTAAACAACACGACCCCGGCGGGTGGTCAGCGGCGGCACCTCTTCGGCACCGACGGCCGCCTCACCCGCCTCGGTGATCCAGCCGATGCCCTGCAACCGCCGCAACGTGGGGTAGAGGGTGCCGTAGCTGATCGCCGCGCGGATCGCGCCGAGCTTTGTGGCGAGCTCTTTACGCAGCTCATAGCCGTGCATCGGAGACTCTTGCAGCAGGCCGAGGATGGCGAGCTCGAGCACGTCTCACCCTCCTTACCCACTGGTGGACCCGCGTTAACCAGAACGATGTATCGCCCCGATACATCGCACCGTAGCTCGGAGGTGGCCGGAGGGCAAACAACAAAATCGAGTCGTCCGGTAGCGGAAAGTGACGGTTGTCGCCTCGTCGCCCGGAACCGCGTACCCTCTTCCGCATGCGCACGCAGCGGCAGGTTGTCGACTACTCGCTCCAGAAGCGAGCGCTGCTGCGTGAGGTGCTTTCCGGCCGCGTAGGGACGTACGAAGTCTGCGATGCGTCTCCCTACTTGAAGAACGCGGCTCGCTTCCACGGCGAGCCCACCGACCGGCGCTGCCCGATCTGCCGCCGGGAAAACGTGACGCTCGTCCACTACATCTATGGCGACGAGCTCAAGCAGTCGGCCGGACAGGCCCGCACCCGCACGGAGTTGCCGGTGCTGGCGATGACGTTCCGTGAGTTCCAGGTGTACGTGGTGGAGGTGTGCCGCGCCTGCGACTGGAATCACCTCGTCGAGCAGTTTCTGCTCGGCCGTGATGGACTGACCGACGAGTCCATCGCAGAGACGGCTGCCGCCGTCGGCTCATCCACTTCAGGTTCATCCGCTACCGGCGTTGGGGCGCCGGCAACCAAACGAAGGCGAGAGGCCCGACGGTGACCAACGCTTGCCCGAACTACGGGGTGGAGGACCCGAAGTGGCGGGGCAGGCGATCACTCGTTAATCGGATAAGTCCGAATTTGTCGGGCGGCGTCTTGCTCGGCTGTGCCGAGCTGGTGCTAGAAGGTGTCCTAACTCACCGCAACACGGTGGTGTCGCAGGCGCGAGCCACCGCGACCGGCAGGGTGTGACGAATGAACTCGTACGACGACCCTAGTTCCGCGCGCGGAAGGGCGAATGTTTCACGCCCGTCCGACGACTACGGGGCCCCCCATGCCCGTGGGTCGGCACGCGGCGGCGCAGAGGGTGGCTGGTCCCGAAACGGCGACGGGTACGGCTCCGGGCCGGCGCCCCGCCCCACTTCGGGCCGCGCGACCGCTGGCTCCGCGGGACGGGCATCGGTCGGCTCCTCGCCGAGCCGAGGTTCCGTTGACGCACCGCCCGGGCGGGCCTCCGCCGGCCGGGCCTCCGTTGGTTCGGCCTCCGTGGGTGCTGCCCCACCGGGCGCCCCCGGCCGGGCTTCCGTCGCCGGTGCGGCTGGGCGGGCCACTGTCGGCCGCGCCTCGGTCCGGCCGATCTCGCCCGCCGGACCCGAGTTCGGCCGCCCTGACGTGCTGGAAGGTCCAGGTGGTCCCAACGGGCCGACCGGCCCGGGCCGCCGGGCCGCCAGGGGTGGCAAGGGCAAGGGCGATCCGGCCGCGATCAAGCGGGCCAAGCGGCGCAAGAGGATCAACTGGATCGTCGCCGCGTTCGCGGTCGTCGTCATGATGGCCGGTGGCGGCGTTGTCGCGCTGACCTGGTTCTACGACGACGTCCCGGCGTACGACACGAACGAGCTGCAGGCGACCTCGATCGTCTTCGCCGACGGCAAGACCGAGCTGGCCAGGCTCGGCGAGGTCAACCGCACGGTCATACCGGCCGACAAGATCTCGCCCGTGGTCAAGAACGCCGTGATGGCGGCCGAAGACAAGAACTTCCTCGACCACGAGGGCATCGACCTCAAGGGCATCGCCCGCGCCGCGTGGAACAACTTCACCGGTGGCGACACCCAGGGCGCCTCGACGATCACCCAGCAGTACGCGCGGCACGCCGCAGACCTCAGCGGCATCAACTACAACCGCAAGATCCGCGAGGCGGTGCTGGCCCGAAAGCTGGAGCAGGACCTCACCAAGGACCAGATCCTGGGCTACTACCTCAATGCGATCTACTTCGGTCGTGGGGCGCACGGCATCGAGGCCGCCGCCCAGATGTACTTCAAGAAGTCGGTGCTGGCGCAGCCCGGTCAGAAGAACGCCCTCACCAAGGAAGAGGCAGCCGTCCTCGCCGCGGTGATCAAGCAGCCGGAGCCGGACCAGGCCACCGGGCACAAGGGCTACGACCCGGCGACCAACCACGACGCGGCCGTGGAGCGGTGGACCTACACCCTCGGCAACATGGTCGAGAAGAAGTGGATGACGCCCGAAGAGCGGGCCAAGGCCGTCTACCCGGACAAGACGCTGCAGAAGTACAACCCGAAGGGTTGCAACATCGGGTGCGGCATCGACAAGCCGACCGGCAACGTCGTCAACTACGTTCGCGAAGAGCTCGAAGCCATGGGTATTCCTTCCTCCGAGTGGAAGAAGGGTGGCTACCGGATCACGACCACGATCAACCAGACCGCGCAGAAGGCCGCGGAGGAGGCGACCCGCCAGGCGTCGAAGATTTCGCCGATGAACAAGCTGCCCAAGTACTACAAGGCGGCCCTTGTCGCGATCAACCCGACCAACGGCCGGGTGATCGCGTACTACGGCGGTGAGAACGGCACCGGTTACGACTACGCCGGTCTCAACGACGGCGGAAACTCCGGCGGCCACGCGGCGGGCTCGACCTTCAAGATCTACACGCTCGCGGCGGCACTGCGTGAGGGCATCTCGATGGAGTCGCGCTGGGACGCCCTCAAGGACGACGACAACGGGCGGAAGATCTCGAACGCGGGCCGCGACGCCGGCGACATCAAGTGTGGCCACGGCTGCACGCTCGAGCAGTCGACGATCTCGTCGTTCAACGTCCCGTTCTACTGGATCGCCGACGGGATCGGACCGGACAAGGTGGTGCGGGCGGCCCGCGATGCCGGCATCCGCACGATGTTCGACACCAGCAAGGGCAAGCCGCACGACCTCACCGCGGTCGAGCCGGCGAAACTGGCGCCGGCCGAGTTCGACAACGAGGTGGCGTTCGGCCAGTACCCGGTCACGGTGCTCGACCACGCCAACGGCATCGCCACCCTCGCCAATCGGGGCCTCTACAACAAGGCTCACTTCATCCTGTCGGTGGAGAAGCGCGACGCGAACGGCAAGTTCGTGAAGGTCGCGGGCAAGGGCGAGAAGCTCAAGCCCGAGCAGCGGTTCGAGGCAAACCAGATCGACGACATCAACGCTGTGCTCCAGAAGATCCCGGACAACATCAGCAAGGACCTGAAGGGCGACCGCCCGGCCACCGGCAAGACCGGCACCTGGGAGCTCAACCAGAAGCGCAGCGACAACGGCGACGCCTGGATGGTCGGCGCGACGCCGGAGGTAGCGACCGCGGTCTGGGTCGGCACCGAAGGCACCCGGCGGGCGATCAAGGAGAGCAACGGCAAGAAGATGTCGGGCTCCGGCACACCGGCGTCGATCTGGGAACTGTTCATGGATCTGGTGCACGAGCGGATGAAGCTCGAGGTCAAGCGGTTCGAGGACCGGAAGAACACCGGCGACCCGGACAGCCAGTACGCGAACGGCCAGTCACCACCGCCGCCGACCCAGGGGCCGCCCGCCGGCAACAACAACTGTGGGCTCCTCCCCGATATCCTCTGCCCCGACAACGACCGGGGTCCTGGTAACGGGAATGGCAACGGGAATGGCAACGGCAACGGCAACGAGGGGCCGAACCAAGGCACCCCGAGCACGCCACCACCACCGTTAACGGGCGGCGGCTAGCCCTCGACCGGGTGTCTACTCGACGTTTGCTGGGATCCGCGCGGCTCGACCGCGCGGATCCCGCCGTCGATAAGGCATGATGCCTCTTTATGAGCGTGCGTACGACCGACATCGATGGATCTGAGCGTGTGGATCATCCTGCGCAGTCGGACGGGTTCGTTCGTGGGCTATCCGAGGCGATCGGCGGCCCGATCGGCGAGCACGCCGCGGGCCACGACAAGCCGCAGCAGCAGTGGGGCGGCCGCTTCTGGACCGCTACCCGCATCGTCATCGCGCTGACCTGCCTCACGCTCGCCCTGCACTGGGTGCAGAAGTCGCCATGTCGTGACGGCGCCTGGGCCGACCACATCCAGTACACGCGCTTCTGCTACACGGATGTGCTCGCGCTCTACTACGCCGAGGGGCTCAACGAGGGCAAGGTCCCGTACCGTGACCACCCGGTCGAGTACCCCGTGCTGACCGGCTACTTCATGGGCGCCCTCGGGCTGCCGGTGCACGCGCTCGGGGAGAGCCGCCCCGAGCTCAACCAGGCGCTGTGGTTCTACGATGCCAACGCCTTGGTGCTCGCGGCGCTCGCCGTCGCGACGGTCGCTGCGATGCTCGCCGTGCGCCGACGACGACCTTGGGACGCGGCGATGTTCGCGCTCTCCCCCGCCCTCTTCGTCACCGCGACGGTCAACTGGGACTTCCTCGCCATCGGGCTGGCCGCGTTCGGCATGTACGCCTGGGCCAAGCGACATCCGGCGGTCGCCGGCATCCTCATAGGGCTCGCCGGCGCGGCCAAGATGTGGCCGCTCTTCATCCTCGGGCCAATGCTCGTGCTCGGCCTGCGGACCGAGCGGCTCCGGCAGGCGCTGGTCGCCACCGGCACCGCGCTCGCCGCACTGGTCGCGGTCAACCTGCCGGTCGCGCTCCCGTACCGGGAGAACTGGGACCGGTTCTTCGAGCTCAACACCGAGCGGCCGATCGACTGGGGCACGCTGTGGTACATCGGCCGTTACCTCGACGGCAAGTGGAACTCGGGCGGCCCAGGTGACATGGGCCCGTTCCAGTGGCTGAGCAACCATGTCCCGCAGCTCAACTACCTGACGTACGGGCTGTTCGGGCTCTCCTGCCTCGCGATCGCGGCGCTGGCCCTCTTCGCGCCCCGCAAGCCCCGCCTGGCCGCGCTGGCGTTCCTCGTGGTCGCCTCGTTCCTGATCTTCAGCAAGGTCTGGTCGCAGCAGTACGTGCTGTGGCTGCTCCCGCTCGCGGTGCTCGCCCGGCCGCGGTGGGGTGCCTTCCTCGCCTGGCAGATCGCCGAGGTGCTCTACTTCGTCTCGTTCTACGGCGAGCTGCTCGGCGCCTCCGGCAAGCCGGTCTTCCCGGAGGGCGTCTTCGTGCTCGCCTCCACGCTGCGCCTGGTCACCGTCGCCGTCCTGTGTGGACTGATCGTGCGCGACATCCTGCGGCCGGAGCGAGACCCGGTGCGGCAGACCTACGAGGACGACCCGGACGGCGGCGTCTTCGACGGTGCCGAGGATGCGCCGTGGCTGGTCCGCTGGCGTGAGCGGCGCTCGGCGGACGAGGCTCCGCCGCCGGCCGATCGGGAGCCGGCGACCGTCTGACGCGCTTGCTCAGCGTGCCGCCGGCCACGTGGCCGGCGGCACGGCTCAGAGGCGGAAGACGATCGTTTCGCCGATCTCCTCGCGCTGGATGCCGAGTGAGTCGACCGGCATGTCGACGGCGGCCTGCCACGGTGTGCCGTCGAGCTCGTCGCGGAGCAGCACGACCGTCTTGACGCCCAGCTCGCGGAGATAGTCGATGCTGGCCTGATCGGGGAACGTCTTCGCCGCCTCCCGCGTACGCTCCTGCGGCACCGGCGTGAAGCCGCTACCGCCGTTGACCACCGGCTGGAAGCGCGTGGTCGTCCAGAGCATCACGGTCTGCTCGAAGGTCAGGTTGAAAGGCAGCACGAGCATCGGCCCAGGGTCGGTGCGCATCACCGCGGGCTGCGGGGGTACGGCCGGGTGTGGTGTGGTGTTGAGCCCCTCGACCAGCACCAGCAGCAGCGGCACGAGCGTGACGATGCGGAGCAGGACGCCCGGGCGCATCGTGACCCGCGTGGCGGCGATGTCATTGACCCGGCGCACGAGTGCGCTCACCGCGCCGGCCGCGAGGATGCCCAGCAGCAGCGTCGTCCACAGCATGAGCCGGCCCGGAGTACGCAGGCCGTCCCAGCCCGGCAGGTGGTTGAAGAGCGGCAGGTAGGTGTACTTGCCGCCGAAGAAGTTGGGGCCTAGGGCCAGGATCCCGGTGACCAGCACGGCGGCGAGCAGCAGGAGCCGGTGGCGCACCTTCCAGACCGAGAAGAACAGCCCGGCGAAGGCCAGCGCGTACAGCACGTATCCGGGCAGCACGGCCATCTCGGCCGGCCACCGCAGGCCGTCGCGCACGTTTTCGTGCAGGTCGCCCCAGACCAACGACTCGGGTGGCGCGACGAAGAAACCGCTCGGCGGCGGGGCGTAGGCCACCAGGTCCTGCACCCGCCGCGTGGCCTCTGGGTACTTGTGCGCCACATCGAAGTACGCCAGGGAGAGCAGCACACCCGTCGCCCCGAAGATCAGCCCGCCGAGGAGGTCGGCCACGAGGAGGCGCCCGCCGAACTTCCGCTTGACCGCCCAATGCCGGATCTTGCGCCAGTACCAGGTGAGCATCGAGACGAGCACGATCGCGCCCAGCACGTAGGCGAACACGAGGCCGATGCCGAACCCGAGGCTGAGCTGCCACGCCGCCATGATCCAGCCGGCGAAGGCCCAACCCGCGTGGCGCTTGTCGTCGCGGTATCCGTGCGCGAACGAGTAGCCGTGCCCGCGGGCCAGCATCGCCAGCGCCAGCGGGATCCCACCGTTGGAGACGATGTGCAAGTGGCCGGCCTGGGCCAGCAGCCAAGGCGCGTAGGTGTAGGCCGCCCCGGCCACGATCGCGCCGGTGCGGCCCGCGCCGAGCTGGCGGATCAGCGCGTACGCCCCGAAGGTCGCCATCGCGTGGGCCAGCACGAAAAGGATGTTGTATCGGAGGATCGCCGCCTGCGGACCGTCGCCGAGCATGCCGGCCGGCGCGTACCCGAGCAGGGTGTCGGAGAACGCGAAGCTGAGCGGCTCCGGGAAGAAGGTGTTCGAATTCCACAGGTTGGACGGGTCGCTGAGCAGGATGTGGCCGGACCAGGCCATCTGCCAGGCCTGTAGCGCCGGGTCGTGGTAGTCCTGCGGGAGCGTGTGCAGCGGATAGCGCAGCGTCGGCCAGGTCATCAGCACCGCGAGCACGATGCAGCCGAGGATGGCGAGCGTCCACTCGTGCGTCACGAACCGGCCGATCGCCCGCCCGGCCCGCTGCCGCCGGCGAAGTGGCCGCTCCGGCTCCGGCGCGAACGCCGCGAAGGGGTCACGCGGCGGCTTATCCTCGATCTTGAGCACTTCGACCTTGGTGTCGCCGTCCTTGGCCGTTTCGACCTTGGCTTCCTTGTCGTCTTTGGCCCCGGCCTTTTCGCCAGCTCTGGCGTCGCTGGCCTTGTCCCCCTCGCTGGGCTTCTCCGCCGCGCTGCTCTTCCGCGCGTCGCTGGTCTGCGCGTCGCCGGTCTTCTGCGTGTCGCCGGCTTTCTGCGTGTCGCCGGCGCCGCCTTCCGGCTTGGCCGCCGGCTCCCCGTCGGGCTTGGCCGCCGGCTCGTCGTCCGGTTTGGGGCGCTGCTGAGGTGCCTCGTCAGCCGGCTTGGTAGCCGTCGACGCCTCGGCTTCGGCGGCAGCTTCGACCTTGGTCTCGTCGACCTTGGCTGGTGCGCTCGACTCCGGAACCGTCGGATCGTCGTTGACGACCTGCGGCTGCTCCGTACTCATCGAAATGGGTCCTATCGGCCGACTCGGTCACGCAGGAAGGTGATGTCAGCGGCCTGGCCATCAACGCCACCCGGGGTCTCCACGACGACCGGCGCGCCCGCCGCACGCACGACGGCCACCACGAGCTCCGGGTCGATCCGGCCGCTCCCCAGATTGTCGTGCCGGTCTCGCCCGGAGTCGAAGTCGTCCTTCGAGTCGTTGGCGTGGATCAGGTCGATGCGGCCGGTGATCGATTTGATCCGGTCGACCGCGGTGAGCAGGTCTTCGCCGCCCGCGTGCGCGTGGCAGGTGTCGAGGCAGAAGCCGGGGTCGAACTCGCCGATCGCATCCCACAGCCGGGCCAGCGCGTCGAAGCGGCGGGCGCACGCGTTGTCGCCGCCGGCCGTGTTTTCGATCAACACCGGGGTGGCGAAACCGCCGGCCTTCGCCGCGTACTCGAATGCCTTGCGCCAGTTGTCGAAACCGCTGGCGATGTCTTCGCCCTTCTCCACATGTCCACCATGGACGATCAGGCCCTTCGCCCCGACGGCGGCCGCGCCCGTGGCGTGGCTCATCAGCAGCTTGCGGCTGGGGATGCGGATGCGGTTGTTGAGCGTCGCCACGTTGATCCGATACGGCGCGTGGATGTAGACGTCGACGCCGGAGGCACGCAGCGCCTCGGCGTCGTCGCGTGGCGACGGGTCCTTCCACGCCTGCGGGTCGGTGAGGAAGAACTGCACCGTTTCGGCGTCGCGGGCGGTCGCGGCGCCCAGTGGGTCGGTCGAATCGACGTGGGCTCCGATACGCATGGGCCGAGCCTACTGAAGTGGTCTGACGGTCCGGCATCGAGCGGCCGTTCCTGACAAATCACCCGTCACCGGCGACTCGCCCAATTCGTTACCCGGAGTAGACCCAAGCCCGGGAGATCCGTCAGCGCGGCCTCCCGGGCGCGCCGCCGACCTGGGGAGATGGTGAATTGTCGCCGCTGGCCCGACACCGCGCCGCCGCCATCGCGGTTGCCGCGTTCTTCGCCGCAGCGCCGCTGCTCGTCACCGCCGCCGCGCAGGCCGCGCCGGCGCGTGACCCGCTGCCGGCCGAGAGCGGCAAGGAGGTCGTGTTCAGCGGTGACCGAGGTCTCCTCGGCGTCTCCTGCGCGGCCAACCCCAGCATGAGCTCGGTCACGATCCCGGCGGAGACCACCCTGCGCGTGGTCAACAGGACCGGGTACCGAGCCAAGCTCATGCTGGACGGCGCCGCCCAGGGGGAGATCGCGAACGGCGCGACGGCACCGGTGGTGTTCCACCGGGGGCCGGTCACGCTGGGGCTCAAGCCGAGCTGCATGCTCTCCGACGAGTCGGCCGTCCGCGTCGAGGTGGTCCCCGCGCCGCATGCCAAGCCGCCGGGCTCCAAGCCCCGGACCGGCTCGCCGGCGCAGCCCGGCAACGGCGGCCGCGACCAGCGGGAAGAGGAGCCGGAGGCTACGCCATCGGCCGCACCGACCCCCTCCCCCTCGGTGACCGAGACGCCCGAGTCGGCGATGACCAGCGAAGATAGTGGCGACTCGGGCGATGCCCTGGCTACCGTTGATGGCACATCGGGTACCGGCGACGAGGGCGTTGCCGCCGAGGCGCTTTCCTCGGTGCAGCCGGTACGCAAGAGCGGGCCAACCGGGCTTCTGGCGCTGATCGCCTCAGTTTGTGTGGTAGGCGTCTCAGCCGGGGCAATTCGGGCTATTATCGCGCAACGTGCAACTCGGACGGGTGTCGCGTAATATACAAGTCAACACAGGCTCCGCGGGGCGCCTTCTATCCAACCTCGTCGGTGTGGTCGTTCCTCCCCAGGTCCCACCCAAGGAAAGCGGATAGGGCGCCCCGCGGCTCTTCATGCCGGGCCCGCCCGGTATCCTGGTTCGGTTCGCCTGGCGCCGTGGGCCTATCCCTCGGCGTCGCTTGTGCGAACAGACGCACGACCTCCTGTCACGGATGGACCGTGGCCGCTAGCCCAGAGGAGGTGAGCACGTCTTGCGTCATTACGAGATCATGGTGATCCTCGATCCAAGCCTCGAGGAGCGCACCGTCGCCCCATCGTTGGACACGTATCTCAACGTGATCCGCACTGCGGGTGGCTCGGTGGAAAAGCTCGACGTCTGGGGTCGCCGGCGTTTGCAGTTCGAGATCAACAAGAAGGCCGAAGGCATCTACGCGGTCATCGATCTGCAGGCATCCCCTGAGGCGGTCGCGGAGCTGGACCGCCAGCTGCGGCTGAACGAGTCCGTTCTGCGTACCAAGGTCATCCGGCCGGACGTCCGCTGACGCGGCGCCGGCTCGCCCGGATCAGCCTCGTCGTGTTGTCGTACGGCTCTGGCAGCCTTTCGGCGAGACGATGAGTGCGCGAGGAGTTGGTCATGGCAGGAGACACAGTCATCACGGTCATCGGTAACCTGACCGATGACCCCGAGTTGCGCTTCACCCCGTCGGGTGCGGCGGTCGCCAAGTTCCGGGTCGCTTCGACGCCCCGGGTCATGGACCGCCAGTCCGGCGAGTGGAAGGACGGCGAGCCGCTCTTCCTGTCCTGTTCCGTGTGGCGGCAGGCGGCGGAAAACGTCGCCGAGTCGCTCCAGCGGGGCGCCCGCGTGATCGTCTCGGGTCGGCTGCGCCAGCGGTCGTACGAGACGCGCGAGGGTGAGAAGCGCACCGTCTACGAGCTTGAGGTCGACGAGATCGGCCCCTCGCTGCGGTACGCCACGGCGAAGGTGCAGAAGATGGCGCGCTCCGGCGGTGGTGGCGGTGGCTTCGGTTCCGGTGGTGGCGGTGGCCAGGGCGGTGGCGGCGGAGGAAACTTCGACGACCCGTGGGCCACGGCGACTCCGGCTCCCTCCTCCAGCTCCGGTTCGGGCGGCGGCAGCAACTTCGACGACGAGCCCCCGTTCTAAGGCGGCAGTCCCACGCGGGGCTGTTCAGGATCATCAGGAGCACGAGCAATGGCTAAGGCTGCGGCACTTCGCAAGCCGAAGAAGAAGGTGAACCCTCTCGACAAGGAGGGCATCACCTACATCGACTACAAGGACACGGCGCTGCTGCGCAAGTTCATCTCCGACCGCGGCAAGATCCGCGCTCGGCGGGTGACCGGGGTGACATCCCAGCAGCAGCGGCAGATCGCCCGCGCGGTCAAGAACGCCCGCGAGATGGCGCTCTTGCCGTACACCGCGACGGCGCGCTGAGGGGAGGCACCACGATGAAGATCATCCTGACTCAGGAGGTGTCCGGCCTCGGCGCTCCCGGCGACGTGGTGGAGGTGAAGGACGGCTACGGCCGTAACTACCTGCTTCCGCAGGGCTTCGCCATCACGTGGACGAAGGGCGCGGAGAAGCAGGTCAGTGTGATCCGCCGGGCCCGTGAGGCCCGGGAGATCCGCGATCTGGGTCACGCCAACGAGATCAAGGCCCTGCTCGAGGGCCTGTCCAAGGTCACCCTGTCGGCTCGCGCCGGCGACGGTGGCCGCCTCTTCGGCTCGGTCACCCCGGCCGAGGTCGTCGAGGCCGTGCGCGCCGCGGGCGGCCCGGCACTCGACCGGCGCCGGCTGGAGCTCTCCGGGCACATCAAGTCGCTCGGCGCGCACCAGGTGCGAGTCAAGCTGCACCCGGAGGTCACGGCCCGTTTCGACCTGACGGTGGTCAAGGCCAAGTAAGGCACGTACGACGAAACGGGGGCGCTCCGGCGCCCCCGTTTCGCGTGTCTTGCCTCCGTGGTGGCTAGCCGCCAAGGGGCTGGCCGCTGATCGCGGACAGCAACACAGTGGACAGTCCGCCGCCCAGGACGGCCGCGGCCAGGCCGACGCTGATCGAGCGCCACGTATTGCTCACCCAGCGGAGCAGGACCGCCGCTATCAGGCTGATGGCCAGAGCCGCCGCGAAGCGGGTCAGGCCGCCGGAGAGCGACCCCAGCACCTGGGACTCCTCGCCCTGGAAGACCGTGTAGATGGCGAAGAGCAGCAGCGGCACGGCATACCAGGCGAGCGTGGCCACGATCGCCGCGAACACGCCGCCGGGGGCCCGGATGAACTCGTCTTCGAGCTCGTCGGGCGTCGCCACGCGGCGGATCGCCGCACCCAGGGATCGCTCGCGGCCGGTGTCGGCGGCCGGTGAGCGCCAGCCGGCGGGCGCGGTCGCCGCGCGGCTGGGCGCCTGGGCCACCGCGCGCTCGGTGCCGGCGACGGCTGTGGGAGCCCGCCAGTCGGAGACCGCGCTCATCCGCGTGGTGACATCGGCCGCCCCCGGCTCGATGCCCGGCGCCGTCGTGGGGGCGCGCCAGTCAGGCGCGAGCGTCTCGGCACGAGCCACCGGCGCAGCGGAAGCCCGGTAGGTGGTCGGGGCGTCGTCGACGGACGCCCGGGGCCGGTCGTCGTCGCGTCGCGGCGGCGCTCCCCGCCAGTCGTCGCCGCGGTAGGTCGTAGGTGTGCTCCGTGCGCCCGGCCGGTCGTCGTAGTCGAAGTCGGGCTCATCCGGAAACGCGACCGCCGGCGACCGCGGGGCGGACGACGGGATGCCCACCCACCGAGGGTCATCCTGGGACAGGCGAGCGTCGGCCTGCTGACCTCGCCCGACCGGCGGTGCGGGCGGCTCGTCGCGGCGGCTGACCTCGGCCCGACCGGACCACCCCGACGTGCCGGCCAGCCCGGAGACCGGTGCGGTGCTCGACCAGGAGCCGGAGGGCTCGTCCGCGCGGTCGACCTCGGGCTGGGCGCTCGGCCACCGCGCCTCGGTCTGATCCTGCCAGGACCGGCGCCTGCGGCCGGTCGAGGACGGGTCGCGCCCGACCGCCCAGTCCGGCCGCTCCGGGCGGGACACCTGGGCGCTGCCGGCCGGCTCGCCGCGGGGCGGCACCCACTCGCCGGTGTCGGTGACGCTGTCCCGCTGCGATGGGATGGCGGGACGCTGGTCGTAGCCACTGGGCTCGTCGGGCAGCTCGCGCCAATCCGGTGCGGCCCGGCGGCGACCGCTCTGTGCCGCCCGGCGGGCACTGTCTGACCTGGGCGGCATCATCGGCTCGCCCGTGTCGCGGTGCCACTCGCCGGTGAAGTCGCCGCGCGTCCACTCACCGGTGTATGCCTCGCGGGCCCACTCGCCCGCGCTCGCCGCACCGACCCATCCGCTGGTCGGCGCGGACGATGGGGTCCAGCCGCTCGTCGGCGCGACCTCCGGGGACCAGCCGCTCGCGTGGCGGCCGCCGCGGTCGTCCGGCTCCTCGTATCGGCTGAACGTGCCGGTGGTGTCTTCCTCGCCCTGCTGCCAGCGGGTGCGGGCACTGCGCCGCCCATACGGCCGGTCGTCGGCCACGGCCTCGTCCTGCTGGCGGCGACGGCCACGGTAGATGCTGCCCGAGCCGTAGGAACCGGAGGACGAGCCGTAGGAGCCCGAGGAATAGGAGGAGGAGCCGCCGGACGGGTAGTCACCGGCGTCGCCGCGGTCAGACCGGCGTGCGCCACCGGAGCGCTCCAGGTCGGCGATGTCGTCGCGGTGATCCCAGCGCTGAGGGCGCGCTTCATCAGCAGACCGGCGCTCGCGCGGGCCGCGGGAGTCATACCCCCAGTCCCGGTAGTCCACGGCCAAGCTGACCTTTCCTGGTGTCTTCAGACCGCAACTGGCCCCTGGGCACATCCGTCGATGGTCATGATATGCCGTAATCAGGGCAACGGCAGACCCTGAATTCTTCCTCCACACCTTGGGGATCGAGTCCGCCCACGTCACACCCTACCGGGCGGGTAATCCCCAATGGTTATACACAGCCTGTGCACAGGCTGCACACACCCCCTCGGGTGACTGTCCACAGGTTGTCCCAAGACTCGTCCACCGGCGCATTTGAGGTGCTGACCTGCGTTTTCGTATGGTGTCCGCTCAACCTTCGTGCGAACTTGTCGTACCCATGCGGTTCGCTGGTGCGAAGTCGATCACGTGGGGGAGGGGGACGGGTGTCGGTCACCGACGATGTGCGGCCGGCTGGCCGCCCGCCCGCAGATCCCCCGCCGCCTGGCGGGCCAGGCGGATTCGACGGGCAGTTCGACAAGACGCCACCGCAGGATGTGGCGGCGGAGCAGTGCGTGCTCGGCGGCATGCTGCTGTCCAAAGACGCGATCGCCGACGTGGTCGAGATCCTCAAGCCCGGCGACTTCTACCGACCGGTGCACGCGACCATCTTCGACGCCGTCCTCGACCTTTACGGGCGGGGCGAGCCGGCCGACCCCATCACGGTCGCCGCCGCGCTGGCCGACACCGGCGACCTCGGTCGGGTCGGCGGCGCGCCCTACCTGCACACCCTCATCGCGAGCGTGCCCACGGCCGCCAATGCGTCCTACTACGCGCGCATCGTGGGCGAGCGGGCCGTGCTGCGCCGCCTGGTCGAGGCCGGCACCCGCATCGTGCAGCTCGGCTACGGTGCCGCGTCCGGCGCCGGGCGCGACGTCGACGACGTGGTCGACCTGGCCCAGCAAGCTGTGTACGACGTGACGGAGCGGCGGGTCAGCGAAGACTTCGCGGTGCTGGCCGACATGCTCCAGCCCACGCTCGACGAGATCGAGGCGGTCGGTGCGCAGGGCGGCGTGATGACCGGTGTGCCGACCGGCTTCACCGACCTGGATCGTCTGCTCAACGGGCTGCACGCCGGCCAGCTGGTGATCGTCGCCGGCCGACCCGGCTTGGGAAAATCGACGGCATCGATGGACTTTGCCCGAAACGCCGCCATCCGGCACAACTGCGCCAGCGCCATCTTCTCGCTCGAAATGAGCAAGGTCGAGATCGTCATGCGATTGCTCTCGGCGGAGGCGCGGGTGCCGCTGCACATCCTGCGCTCCGGCCAGCTGTCCGATGACGACTGGACCAAGCTGGCCCGCCGCATGGGCGAGATCAGCGAGGCCCCGCTCTTCGTCGACGACACCCCCAGCATGAATCTCATGGAGATCCGCGCCAAGGCGCGCCGCCTCAAGCAGCGTCACGATCTCAAGCTGATCGTCGTCGACTACCTGCAGCTGATGACCTCGCCAAAGCGCACCGAGAGCCGCCAGCAGGAGGTCGCGGAGCTGTCGCGTGGCCTCAAGCTGCTGGCCAAGGAGGTCGAGTGTCCGGTGATCGCGGTGAGTCAGCTCAACCGTGGTCCCGAGCAGCGTACGGACAAGCGTCCCCAGCTCTCCGACCTGCGTGAGTCGGGCTCGATCGAGCAGGACGCCGACGTGGTCATCCTGCTCCACCGCGACGACTACTACGACAAGGAGTCACCGCGGGCGGGCGAAGCTGACTTCATCGTCGCGAAGCACCGAAATGGCCCGACGGACACCGTCACCGTGGCGGCTCAGCTGCACCTTTCCCGCTTCGTCGACATGGCGATCGTCTGACATAGGTAGGGTCAGGGCCGCCACCCAGGTCCGGCGGGGCGCGCCCACCGGACCGGGCGGCAGCGAGTGTGCTGACCTCAGTCGAAGAGCTCGCCGAGGAAGCCCTTGCGGCGCTTGTGGCGGTAGTGCCCGTGGTAGCCGTAGTGCTGCTGGCCACCGTAGGCCGGGGCCGGCGCGGGGTATCCGTGAGCCGGTGGCGGAGGCGGCGGAGCGGCGTATCCACCGGGCGGCGGCGGGGGCGGAGGCGCGTATCCACCGGGGGCCGGGGCCGGCGGACGCTGGGCGGCCTGCGCGGGGTTCTGCTGGTTCCAGTTGGCCTCGGCCTCGAAGAGCTTCTCCAGCTCACCCCGGTCGAGGAAAATCCCACGGCACTCGGTGCACTGGTCAACGGTGACGCCACTGCGTTCGTACGTGCGCATCTCGCCACGGCATTTCGGACAGGTCATCTGCATCCCTCGACGGTACCGGGTGAGTTCACTCACTGCCCCGAGGCGCGATGCCACGAGCGGGTGCACGAGCCAGGATCGCGCCGACCTCATCGTCGGTCACCTGGTGAAAATCGTGGTAGTAGCGGCTCACCGCGCCGAACTCCTTCGCGCACACCGGGCACACCAACTCGTCGGTCACGGCGGCCAGGCTGGCGCACGCCTCCGCGGCGCCGACCGGTGCGGCCAGCACGATCCGCTCGGCGCCCAGGCGGTCCGCTACCGCCACGGCCGCCCGGGCGGTGGCGCCGGTCGCCAGGCCGTCGTCGACGATGATCGTGGTGCGGCCCGCCAGGTCGAGGGGTGGGCGGCCGCCCCGGTAGCGCTCCTCGCGCCGCGACCGCTCGGCCTCCTCCTTGCGGGTGACGTCGGCGATCTGCTCCGGCTCCAGCCGGCCGGCTATGTCGTCGTTGAGCACGCGCACGCCGTGCGGGCCGAGCGCGCCGAAAGCCACCTCGGGCGCCCACGGCACGCCGAGCTTGCGGACGACCAGCACGTCGAGTGGGGCGCGCAGCCGGTCGGCGACCTCGGCGGCCACCGGCACGCCGCCGCGGACCAGGCCGAGGACGACCACCTTGGGCCGCCCGGCGTAGGCCCGCAGCCGGTCGGCGAGCACCGCACCGGCCGCCCACCGGTCGCGGTACGCGGCTTCCATCCCTCTAGGTGTACGCCGGTCCCGCCGACCGCGCGAGCCATGCGCTAGGAAAGGGCCAGGCGGCCGAGGCCTACCCCGAGCACGGCCGCCGCGATGCCGGCGCCGAGTGTCACCGCCACGTTGAAGACCGCGGCCGACCGCGAACCGGCCCGGCCCAGCTCGACCGTCTCCAGCGCGAACGTCGAGTACGTCGTCAGCGCCCCGCAGAATCCGATCCCGACGAGCGTGCCAACCCACCCGGGCAGCTCGCTGCCGAGCCCGGCGAGCAGGCCGAGGAGCGCGGAGCCGGCCACGTTGACCCAGACGGTCGACCACGGGAGCACCAGGCGGGCCAGGTAGCGAGCCATCGCGCCGACCGCGCCGCCGGCCACGACCAGCACGAGCGTCATCCCCGCCCCCCGAGGGCCAGCCACACCGCGGCCAGGGCGGCGACCAGCGTGCCGACCACATATGCCGCGGCCGCGAGCGGGCGGCCGGCGTCGGCGAGGGTCCAGGCGTCCACGGCGTAGGTGGAGAAGGTGGTGAAGCCGCCGAGCACACCCGTGCCCAGAAACGGCCACGCCAGCCGGTGCACCGGCGCCACCCTGGCCAGTACGCCGATCGCCACGCAGCCCGCCACGTTGACGGCCAGCGTCGCCCAGGGGAAGCCACCGGCCTCATGCGGCCAGGCCACCCCGATGCCGTAGCGGGCGGCCGCGCCGAGCGCCCCGCCGGCGGCCACCACGGCGAGCACGTCCCAGGTGGGTCGGCGGCTCATGCGGGTCGGCGCAGGGCGGGCACCCAGGCCAGGAACGCGACCGGATAGAGCAGGTACCCGAATCGGGTGGTGGGCATGAGCAGGATCGCCACCAGCAGCCCGTACCCGCAGATGGTGGCAGCCGCGGCGGCGGTGTGGGGCGGGCGGCGGGCGAGCCGGACGGCGATGGCCACCGCCGCGGCGGCGAGCAGCGCGCCCGCGATGGCGCGGCCGGCGGGCAGGTTGTCGGCGATCAGGTAGCCGGGGAACGGGGACTGCGCCGGGCTCGTCACCACCCCTTCGCCGAGCGGGAAGCGGATCACGTTGTCGACGAACGCGGTCGGGTCGACCAGCAGCGCGGGCAGCAGCGCCGCCGCGGGCAGGCCGACCGCGCCGGCGGCGAGCCGCGCCGCCTCCCGCCGGCCAGCGGTCAGCGCGAAGACCAGCAGCACGGCCGCGACCGGCCAGGCGAAGAGCTTGAGCGCGGCGGCCAGCCCCACCGCCACCCCCGCCGCGCCGTAACGGTGCGCGGCACACAGGGCCAGAGCCAGGAGACACAGCGCGAGTACGGGCACGTCGTCACCGCCCGTCGCCATCGTGAGCGGCACGAGGGGAAGCACGGTGCCGACCTGCAGCGCGCGCAGCAGCGCGGGCCCCCGCTCCAGCAGCCGGATCGCGAGCCCCAGCGCGGCGATGGTGGCCAGGGCGAACCAGATCCGCGCGTCCGTCCACCACGCGTCGCCGGCGATCGCGCGCGGGAGGCCGAAGAGGGCCATGCCCGGCTGGTACGGCAGGTAGCCGAGCAGTTGCTCCCCGGGTGGCAGCGTCGCGATGGTGTCGCTGGCGAGGTAGGGGGTGCCGTGGTCGAGCAGGCGCTGGCCGCCGTGCTCGATGACGATCACCTCCTCCTGGGCCCGGTCGGTCCGCCCGCCCGCCCGCTGCACCGCCTGGATCACCATCGGCAGCAGGGCCGTGGTGCCGAACGCGAACGCGGCGATGAGCACCCGTTGCCGGATGTCCCATCGGCGCCTGACCAGCTGGACCACGACGGCGATGGCCGCGACCGCGTAGCCGGCGGCGGCGACCGCGCCCCAGCCGCGGTGCGGGAGAAGCGTGGAGGTGGCGGCGGTGATCGCGGCGAAGGCCGCGGAGAGGCCGTAGAGCGCCAGGTCAGCGGTGAGCGTCCGACTTCGGGTGGCTTCCGCGACAGTCACGCGGGCAAGTGTGGCAGGCGATCACCGCGATTGCGCCCACCGGCACGGCGGCCGGGTGAGAGGCGGATGACCGAACCCTCGTCGTGCAGTGCCGGGGCGAGCGTGCCGGGGCGGCCGCCGGAGCCGCGGTGCAGCGCGGCGAGCAGCCGGGCCGAGGGCATCGGGCGGGCGAAGAGGTGGCCCTGGCCGGCGGTGCAGCCCATCTCCCACAGCGCCCGCCGCTGCGGCTCGCTCTCGACGCCCTCCGCGACCACGACGAGGTTGAGGCTGCGCCCGAGGTCCAATGTGGAACGGATCACCGCGGCGGCCTCGGGCGAGGTCTCCATCTCCCGCACGAAGCCGCGGTCGATCTTCAGCTCGTGTACGGGAATGCGGGACAGCACCGACAGCGACGAGTAGCCGGTGCCGAAGTCGTCGAGCGCGAGCCGCACGCCCGCGTCGCGCAGCTGCCCGAGCACCTGGTCGACGACCTCGAGCTGGCTGATCGTGAGCGTCTCGGTCAGCTCCAGGAAGAGGCGGTCGGGCGGCAGGTCGTGGGCGCGTAGCCGGGCCACCACGGAGCTCGGGAAGCGCGGGTCGAGCAGGCTGCGCGGCGAGACGTTGACCGCGACCGGAAGGTCGAACCCGGCATCGCGCCAGGTGCCCGCCGCGATCAGCGACTGGTCGAGCACCGCGTCGGCGAACGCGGGCAGCAGGCCGGAGCGCTCGACGGTCTCCAGGAAGCGCAGCGGGTCGAGGTTTCCCCGGTCGGGGTGGTGCCACCGGGCCAGCGCCTCCGCGGCGACCACCTCGCCACTGCCCAGATCGACGATCGGCTGGAAGGTCACGCTGAACTCGTGCTGGGTCAGCGCCCTCGGCAGATCGCCGCCGAGCGCGAGGCGGCCGACGTCGGCGGTGTCGCGGGCCCGCGCGTACGTGGCGGTGCGCTGCCCCGAGCGCTTGGCCTGGTACATCGCGACGTCAGCCCGGCGCAGCAGCTCGTGCATCCCGCCGCTGCCCGGCGCGACCGCGATGCCGCCGCAGGCCTCGATGCTGATCCGCATGCCGTCGAGCGCCATCGGCACGTGCAGCGCGGCGAGCAGGCCCTCGGCCCGGTGTGCCGCGATGGCGGGCGCGGGCAGCCCGGTGATGAGGACGGCGAACTCGTCTCCGCCCAGCCGCGCCACCAGGTCGTCGGAGCGGGCCTCCCGCCGCAGCCGGGACGCCACCTCGATGAGGACCCGGTCACCGGCCGCGTGGCCGAGCGTGTCGTTGACCTCTTTGAAGTGGTTGAGGTCGATCAGCACCAGCGCGGTGACCCCGTCGGCGTGGCGGTTGGCGAGCAGTTCGGTGCCGTGATCCAGCAGCTGCCGCCGGTTGGCCAGGCCGGTGAGCGCGTCGTGCGCGGCCGCTTGCGCGTGCTCTTCGGCGACCCGGGTCAGCTCCTCGTACGCAGACGCGTTGCGGACCGCCGTGCAGAGCGCGGAGGCGAACGTGCGCAGGGTGTAGCTCTCGCGCTCGGAGAGCTTTACCGCGCCGTGGACGCGCAGGCGCAGCTCGCCGACGTCCGCGCTGCCGTCGTGTCCTTCCAGCGCGCGCGAGATGACCGTGCCGCTGGCCTCCGGCGCGTCCGGCGCGGGCCCGTCGTACGTGACGCCCTCGGCGTTGCCCCGCACCATCCGGGGCCGGTCGTGCAGCTCGACCTCGACCTCGTCGACCGAGAAGAGCTCGGCGGCGCGGGTGACCGCACTGGCCAGCACGGCGTCGAGGTCGACGCTGTTGAACGCGTCGGTGGCCTGCGCCAGCCGCTGCCACGCGTGGCGCTCCTCGCGGCTGCGGACCCGGGTGGCGTACGCCAGGTGGTAGGTAAGGATCAACAGCGGTATCGCGATGAGGAACCGGCTCTCGGCGTGCAGCAACGCGAGCGTGCACAGCACCACGACGAAGCGCACGGACGAGCCGGCGAGGCGCAGGTCCCAGTTGCTGCGGAACCGCCGGATGACGCCGGACTGGGTGGCGAGCGCGATGACCGGGATGGCCAGGAACTCGTCGACGATGGTGGCGACGGCGTACGCCGCGCCGAGCGGGCCGAGCATCTGCAGCGGGTCGATCGGGGCGCCCTGCCAGCCGAAGAGCTCGAGGGTCCCGCCGGCGGCGGCCGCCACCAGCACGTTCTTGCCGGCGGCGAAGGCGGTCTTGAGCCCGCCCAACCGGAGGAACATCCAGCCGGCCGTGACACCGACGGCGGTGCACAGCACCACCCACTCGGCCGGTGCCACCCCCAGGCCGACCATCACGGCCGCCTCGATCCAGGTGATGGCGTGCGTGGTCGACCGGATCCGGACCGGCACCTTGACGATCGAGCTGGCCGCGATCAGGCCGGTGATGGCCGCGAGCGTCGCGAAGTCGGTCGCGCGCCGGGGCGGATCTTGGAGGGCGAGATAGATGGCACCCGTGACGACGGCCGAACCGACCACGACGACGAGACCGACAAGCAGCAGTAGCCGCCGATCGGTCCCAATGTCGCGTCGAGTTCTATCGGCCAAGCCAGATCCTCGCGGTGCCACCGGGCCAGTGGTCTGACACGGTAGCTTACTCGGCGGCCGAAAAGAGGATGACTACTTCACTGCCAGTCGTTGCCGCGCATGACGTCTCCCTCGGCATACATGCACAAGTGGCGAAAATTGTTCGCCGCTATGTGCCGGTCTACCCCCCGTGTTGCCTAGAAGGAGCCTAAGGGAAGCGTCGCGCAGTTAGTGATAATAAGTGTCTTATTGCGCAGTATCAGCAACTATGGCCCGGAATGTCACGCCCTGTCCCTAAACATGAACGGAGCGCAATCGTGTCCCTATCAGAAGCGTTTCCGCTCCATCTACAGTTACTCGTTTCGTCGCCTTAGGGAAGAGTCGATCTTGTAGATGGCCTGATCACATGCTGTTGCACAAAGCGCTATCACCATAGCGGCTCGTCCGATACGCGCGTTGTGGGCCGGGTCTCATATGCGGATGCAAGGTCGCTTCCGCCGCCTATTTGATCAGATCGATTGGCCCATCAGCCCTTAATGGCAAGAGATGCCAAGGCTCCCGCCTGCAACCTGACAGAAACGCAACCCGCCGCCTCGATGACGTTCCTGTCGCCGGTTACCCTGCTTACTTGGTGGCCCGACACTATATCGATCCTTCTCTCTGGGAGACAAACGGTGTTGGAGGTGCGCGTCCTAGGGCCGTTGGAGGTTCGAGCCAACGGTGCGACATTGCCGTTGGGCACCCGGAAGCAGCAGACCGTCCTGGCGATGTTGGCGGTCCAATCCGGCCGGGTGGTGGGTCTCGAGGAGTTGATCGACGAGCTGTGGCCGGCCGATCCACCGGCCTCCGCCGTGCCCAACGCCCGCACGTACGCCGCCAACCTGCGCCGGCTCTTCGATGCCGCCGACCCGACCCGCGGCCTGATCCGCAGGCAGGGCGATGGCTACCTGCTGTGGACCGACCGTTCCGGCGTTGACCTGCACGCCTTCCTCGACGACTGCCAGAGCGCCCGCGAGCTGCGGGCCGGCGGCGAGCTGGCCAAGGCGGCCACCGTGCTGGCCGGTGCGCTCGCGCGCTGGCGCGGGCCGATGCTCGCCGGCGTGACGCAGGGCCCCACCCTCGCCGCGCGCGCGGCCGCCCTGGAGGAGGAGCGGCTCGTCGCCACCGAAGAGCTCGCCGACATCTACCTGGGGATGGGCCAGCCGGGTGAGGCCGCCCGGCTCCTTCGCGACCACACCCAGATGCACCCGCTGCGCGAGGGCGCCTACGCGCTGCTGATGCGGGCGCGGGCGGCCGCCGGCGACGTCCCCGGTGCCCTGAGCACCTACACCGCCGCGCGCCGGGCACTCGGTGAGGAGCTCGGCATCGAGCCCGGCCCGGCGCTGCGCCGGCTGCACCGCAACCTGCTGAAGCCTGTCGCGGAGCCCAGCCTGGCCACGGGGGGCGAGGAGCCACCGCCGGCGGCGAGCTGGCTGCCGCGCCGGGTCGCGGACTTCACCGGCCGGGCGGACCTCGTGGCCCGCCTGCTGCGCGCGGGGCGGGAAGCGGGTGACTACCCGGTCATCCAGGTGATCGACGGCATGGCTGGCAGCGGGAAGACGACGCTGGCCGTACATGTCGCGCACCAGCTCGCCGAGCACCGCCCGGCCGCACGACTCTTCATCGACCTGCAGGGCCACGGTGAAGGCAGCCCGGTCGAGCCGGCCGCGGCGCTGATCACCCTGCTCCGGCAGATCGGGATCCCGGCTGACCGGATCCCGCCCGACGTCGACGATCGGATCGCTCTCTGGCGCACCGAGCTGGCCCGGCGGCGGGCCATCGTCGTGCTCGACAACGTGGCGAGCACCGACCAGGTCACCCCGCTCCTGCCTACCGCCGGTGCTTCGGTGGTCCTCGTGACGAGCCGGCGCCGCCTCACCGCGCTGGAGGGCGGGCACCCGGAGTCGCTTCCCGTGCTCTCCGCCGGTGAGGCGATCGAGCTGCTGGCCAACACCGTCGGGCCGGAGCGGGTCCGGGCCGAGCCGGAGGCGGCGGGGCAGGTCGTGGCGCGCTGCGGCTTTCTGCCGCTGGCGATCCGGCTGGCCGGCGCCCGGCTGGCCCATCGGCCCGGCTGGCGCCTGGCCGACCTCGCCGACCGGCTGGGGCACCAGGCCACCGTCGCCGAGCTCACTGCGGAAAACCGCTCGATCGCCAGCGCGTTCGGCCTGTCCTACGCTCCCCTACGCTCGCCGACGAAGCGGATGTTCCGCCTTCTCGGGCTGTGGCCAGGTGAGCAGTTCTCGGTCGAGGCGGCCGCGGCCCTGAGTGGCCTTTCCCTGCCCGAGGCCGCGCAGGTGATCGACGAGCTGGTCGACCGCCATCTCGTCGAGGAGCCGGATGCGGGACGGTTCCGCCTGCACGACCTCATGAGCGAGTACGCGAACGCGCTCACCGAGGCCGTCGACCACGCGCGCCACCGGGAGGTCGCGATGGCCGCGCTGCTCGACCACTACGTGCACTCCGTGGCGGCGGTGACCGAGCCGCTGGAGCCGGCCATCCTGCGCAGTCACCTGACCCTGGGTCCGCCACTGCGGCCCGACCTCCTCCTCGCCCAGGGCGCGGTGGACAGCGACTGGCTGGAGGGCGAGCGGTCAAACGTCCGGACGCTGGTGCGCCATGCCGAGCAGACCGGCCATGACGGCTGCGCCTGGCGGCTGGCTCGGGCGGCATGGCGCTTTCTCTTCCTGCGCGGATACATCGACGACATCATGGAGCTGCACGAATCCGGGCTCCGGGCGGCCGAGCGGCTCGAGGACGACTCCGCCATCGCCGCCATGCACAACTACCTCGCCTCCGGCTATCTGCGGGCCGGCCGCACTCTCGAAGCGGTGACCCACCTCGAGGTGGCGCTCAAGCTGCGCGAACGCGCCGGCGATGTCAGCGGCGTCAGCCAAGGCTGGGCGAACGCGGCTGGGCTCTACCCGCTCATCGGGCGGTACGAGGAAGCCGCGGAGATGGCCGCGCGGGCGCTCGGTCAGCGGTCGGCGGAGGTCTCGATCCTCCTCGTCCTGACCAACCTGGGCATCGCGTTGATGTACCTGGGCCGGCTGGACGAGGCGATCCGGATCTACCGCCTCCACCTCTTCCTCGCGCGCCAAAGCGGCGATCACTACCAGGTGGCGCAGGCCTTCGGACACATCGGCGCGGTACGCATACGCAGGGGCGAGCCGCGCCAGGCGGTCCGCCTCATCGAGGCATCGCTGGCCGTCAAGCGGCGCAACGGCATCCGGCTCGGGGTGGCCGAGTCGCTCAACGACCTGGGCTGCGCACACCGGAGTCTCGGTCATTTCGCCGAGGCGGAGCGGCTCCACCGGCTCGCGCGGGAGGAGGCGACCGATCTGGGCCACGTGAGCATCGACATCGTCGCCGTGAACGACCTCGGTCTGACGCTCGCCCTCGCCGGCCGGCCGGCCGAGGCCCTCGAGGCGCACGAGCAGGCTCTCGCCCACGCCACGAGGACGGCCAACCCGTACGAGCAGGGACGGGCCCTCGCCGCGATCGCCGCCTGCCGCGCCGCCGAAGAGCCCGCCGAGGCACGCCGCCACTGGGAGCGCGCGTTGGTCCTCTTCCGCCGGATGAACGTGCCGGAGCGGCACGAGGTAGAGCGGCGCCTCGCCGAGCTCGTGCCCGCCGGCAGTTCCTGAGAGCCTCCTGAGCACGTATCGCCGCCTTATCGATTTCTTGTCGACCTCCTGATCGCGGCCCCCGTACGGTCCCTCCGTGCCCGTGGCAAGGCGCACAGGGAGGCGTGGGGATGGGGCGGCCTGAGCGCGGTCTCGATGCGATTGACGGGCCAGTGGAGCGTTTCGTCGCCGAGCTTCGCGATCTGCGGCGGACGGCGGGCAATCCGAGCTACCGCGAGTTGGCCAGGAGGGCCCACTACGCTCCGACGACGTTCTCCTCCGCACTGTCCGGATACCGGCTGCCGACGCTGGTGGTGACGCTCGCGTTCGTGACCGCGTGTGAGGGCGACGTGGTGCGCTGGGAGGAGCGGTGGCGGCTGGCGGACAGCCAGGCGCGGGAGGGTGCCACCAGGTCGGCGGAGGGTGTGGGCCGCGCGCCCTATCGCGGGCTCGGCGCCTATCAGCCGCACCACGCGGAGTGGTTCTTCGGCCGTGACCGCCTGATCAACAGGCTGGTCGGCATGCTCTCCGTGCGCCGGGCGATCGTCGTGTCCGGGCCGAGCGGCACCGGCAAGTCGTCACTGCTCCGGGCGGGCCTGATGCCGCGCCTCGGCGCCCTGCCGGTGCGGCCCGCGTTCATGCCGATCCTGATGACGCCCGGGCGGCACCCGGCCGCGGAGCTGTCGAGGCGGATAGCCGAGATCGCGGCCCGTACCCCGCACGAGGTGGCCCTGACGGTCATCGTCGACCAGTTCGAGGAGATCTTCACCGGTGGGATGGGCGGGGCCGAGCAGGCGGAGTTCCTCGCCGCGCTGCGGGCTCTCATCCAGTCGCCGCACGGCCGGCACCGCGTGGTCGTGGGGGTGCGCGCCGACTACAGCGAGCGCACCGCCGACCTCCTGGCCACCGCTGACAACGGCGTGGGGCGGCTGGCCGTCGCCGAGATGACCGGACCGGAGCTCCGGGAGTCCATCGTCCGGGCCGCGCGCCAGGCCGGGCTCGCGGTGGAACGCGCGCTGGTCGCCCGCATCGCGGCCGCCGCGCCGGGCACCCCACACGCCCTTCCGCGCATCTCGCACGCCCTTCTCGAAGCGTGGCGCCGCCGTCGTGGGGTGGTCATCACGGTGGGCGGATACGACGCCGCCGGCGAGATCGCCGGTGCGGTCGAGCAGACGGCGGAGAGCGTCTACGCCGCGCTGGACGTGTCCGGGCGGCAAGCTCTGCGCGGGACACTGCTGCGGCTGGCGCGGCTGGAGGGCAACGGCGGCGTGACCCTTCTCGGTCCGGTGCCGATCGGCGCCAACCCCGCCGTGGTGACGGCGGTCGGCCGGATGGCGTTCGCCGGTCTGCTCGCGACCACGCCGGAGACCGTGGAGATCCCGCACGAGGCCCTCGTGACGGCCTGGCCGCGGCTGCGAGCCTGGCTCCGCGGCGGAGACATCCTTCGGGTGGGCGCGCCGCAACGCGTGCTGTCGGCCGCGGTTTCGGTCGGCGTCCTGGCGCCGGTGCGGGTTTCCGACGCCGCCGGCGGCAGGCCTTGACGGGTAAAGGTGGCGCCACGGGGGCGCCACCTTTACCTGAGGGCCGGCGCATAAGCTCGCCTGGTGACGGATTCCGCGCATCTCACCCACGTCGACGCCGCAGGCGCGGCCCGCATGGTCGACGTGTCGGCCAAATCGGTCTCGGTGCGCCGCGCGGTCGCCGCCGGGCGCCTGCACACCACCGCCGAGGTCATCGACCTGCTCCGCCGCGACGGCCTGCCGAAGGGTGACGCGCTCGCCGTCGCCCGGGTCGCCGGGATCATGGGCGCCAAGCGCACGCCCGACCTGATCCCGCTCTGCCACCCGATCGCCCTCCACGGCGTCACCGTCGACTTCGTGCTCGGAGACGAGACCGTGGAGATCACGGCGAGTGCCAAGACGGCCGACCGCACGGGCGTGGAGATGGAGGCCCTCACAGCCGTGGCCGCCGCCGGTCTCGCCCTAGTCGACATGGTCAAGGCCGTCGACCCGGCCGCTTCCATCGAGGGGGTACGGGTGCTGCGCAAGGAAGGTGGCAAGACCGGCGACTGGGTGCGGCCCGAGGACCGGCCGTGATCCGGGCGCGGGTGGTCGTCGCCTCCAACCGTGCCGCCGCCGGGGTGTATGCGGACACGAGTGGACCGCTGCTCGTCGAAGGACTGCGCGAGCTCGGCTGCGACGTGGGTGAGCCGGTGGTCGTGCCGGATGGCGAGCCGGTCGCCGAGGAGCTGCGCCGCGCGGTCGCCGACGGGCTGGATGTCGTGCTGACCAGCGGCGGCACCGGTGTCACGCCGACGGATCGCACGCCGGAGGTGACCCGCGAGCTGCTCGACTACGAGGTGCCGGGCATCGCCGAGGCGATCCGGGCGTACGGGCGGGACAAGGTCCCCACCGCGGCACTCTCCCGCGGGCTGGCCGGTGTCGCCGGCCGTACCCTCGTGGTGAATCTCCCGGGCTCCAAGGGTGGGGCCCGCGACGGCCTCGCGGTGCTCGGGCCATTGCTGGCGCACGCCGTTGATCAGCTGCGCGGTGGCGACCACGCGAGCCCGACACAGGGATAGGCTCGCGTGGTGAGCACTGAGACAGCGCCGGTCTCGTGGGCACAGGCGCGGTCGCTGGTCTACGCAGCCGGCCTGGCCGCCGCCCAGCCGGCGGTGCGGGTGCCCTTGGCCCAGGCCGACGGGCACACGCTTGCCGAGCCGCTGACCACGCTGACCGACCTGCCCGCGTTCCCAACCTCCAGTGTGGACGGTTGGGCGGTGCGCGGCCCCGGGCCATGGCGGGTGGTGGGGCGGGTGCTCGCCGGCAGCAGCCCGGCGCCGCTCGACGAAGACGGCACCACGGTCGAGATCGCCACCGGCGCGATGCTCCCCGAGGGTGCCACGGCGGTGCTCCGGGTCGAAGAGTCGGCACACACGCCCGACGGTCACGTGACCGGCACGCCCCGATCGCAGCCCGAGTGGCGGGTGCCGGGTGACGAGGCCCATCAGGGCGAGGTGCTGCTGCCCGCCGGCGCGGCGGTCAACCCGGGCGTGATCGGCCTGGCCGCCTCGTGTGGCTACGACGCGCTGCCGGTCCGCCGCCCGCCGCGTTCAGCGTTGCTGGTCTTCGGCGACGAGCTGCTCACCACCGGCCTCCCGGGCGCCGGGCGGGTGCGTGACGCGCTGGGCGCGCCGGTCCCGGCCTGGCTCCGGCGATACGGCGCGGAGCCCGGCCTCTTCGTCGGGCCGGTGGAGGACACGCTCGCCGCCCACGTGGCCGCGATCCGCAAGGCGCTCGACAGCGCGGAGCTCGTGTGCACCACCGGTGGCACGATGCGCGGCCCGGTCGACCATCTCCACCCGGCCCTGCGCGAGCTCGGCGGGGAGTACGTGGTGAACACCGTCGCGGTCCGCCCCGGCTTTCCGATGTTGCTCGCCACGGTGCCGGGGCCAGATGGGCGGTCCCGCTTTCTCGCCGGCCTTCCTGGAAACCCGCAGTCCGCGATCGTCGCGCTCGTGTCACTCGTCGCGCCGCTGCTCGCCGGCCTGCATGGGCGACCCGAGCCGGTGCTGCCCACGATCAAGCTGGCCGAGGCGGTGCCCGGCCGGGGCGAGCACACCCATCTGGCGCTCGTGCGCGTCGACCCGGTCGACCACGTCGCGCACCCGGTGCGCCACGTCGGCTCGGCGATGCTGCGCGGGCTGGCGCAGGCCGACGGGTTCGCGGTGATCGAGCCGGGCACGACCGGCGAGCCGGGTGCGGTCGTGCCGTTCGCGCCGCTCCCCCTCTTCCAAGGAGAGCGGCCATGACCGGCGCCGTCGTCCTGCTGGCGGTCACCGACCAGCCGCTCGACCTGGCCGCGCACGAGGCCGCGGTCGCCGAGCGGCGAGCCGGCGCGGTCGTGTCGTTTCAGGGCGTCGTCCGCGACCACGATCACGGTCGCAAGGTCATCAAGCTCGAATACGAAGGCCACCCCACCGCCGAGGCGGTGCTCAAAGAGGTGGCCGAGGAGATCGCCACCGACCCCGATGTGTACGCGGTGGCCGTGTCGCACCGCGTCGGTCCCCTCGAGATCGGCGACGCCGCGCTCGTGGCCGCCGTGAGCACCGCGCACCGGGCCGCCGCGTTCGCCGCCTGTGCCCGCCTCGTCGACGAGGTAAAGGCCCGGCTGCCGATCTGGAAGCACCAGATCTTCACCGACGGCACCGACGAGTGGGTCAACTGCCCCTGAGCGCGTCGTCCTGCCGGCGCGGCTCCGCCGGCTTGCGGGCCGGGCGGGGCGCCTCGTGCGTGCGGCGGGGCCGCAGCACCGTGTTGCCCACCGCGTACGTAGGGCCGTAGAACGCTGGCTCGGCGCCCGGGCGCCACGGCAGCGCGGCCACCAGCACGATGATCGCCAGCGCGAGGGAGTTTTCCATCAGCGCGCCCCACAGCCCGTCCGCGTAGTGCGAGACCTGCGGCAGCTGGTGCTCATACGGCCAGATGGGCGAGCGCACGAAGAGCAGGAAGAGCCCGAGGGCCGCGAGCGCGTGGCGCATGCCGGTGAGCGCCGGGAACCAGATCGGCGCGCGTAGCCCGGTGAGCGCGGCGAAGCTGGAGGCCGCCGGCCCCGGGCGGCGGATCGGCCCGCGGCTGGCGTCGCGGCGGCGCAACGTCGCGTCGAACAGGATGATGATCGCCGGGATTATGTAGAGCAGGTGGTGCGACCAGGAGATCGGGCTGATCACGTTGGTGGTCAGGCCGACCAGAGTGAACGCGGCCAGCTCGTCACCGTCGGCGTGCGCGTGGTTGGCGCGGGAGAGGCCCACCGCGAGCAGCAGCAGCGCGAACGCCAGCCACAGCAGCGTGGGCGCGGTCACCGTGTCGTACATCCGGGCGAGCACGCCGGCGAGCGACTGGTTGGGCGTCATGTCCGCCGCGCCAACCCGCTCGGTCTGCCAGAGCACGCTGGTCCAGTAGGTCATCGACTCGCGGCCGGCCACCGCGAAGGTGCCCATGGTCACGCCGACCGCCGTGGCGATCGCGGTGAACGCGACCCGCCACTGCCGGGAGACGATGAAGTAGACGATGAACAGCGCCGGCGTCAGCTTGATCGACGTGGCGAGCCCGACGCCGACGCCCGCCCAGGCGCCGGTGGCGAAGAAGCGGGCGACCTGCCCATGGAGCGGATTGCTCCGGCCGCGGGTGCGCCACCGCAGCGCCACCATGTCGGCCATGATCAGGCCGAACAGCAGCAGGTTGATCTGCCCGAACCCGAGCGTCTCGCGGACCGGCTCGGTGGCCGTGGCGAGTCCGGTGGCGACACCGACGGCAAACCACAGGGACCAGCCGTAGCGGCGGGCGATCGGGGCGAGCAGCGCGGTCAGCACCACGGCCAGCGCACCGAGGCTGGCGATGACGTTGACCCAGCCGGCCGCGTTCACGGGCACGAGCGCCAGCGGCATCATCAGGATGCCGGCGAAGGGTGGGTAGGTGTACCCGATCGTCATGCCTGGAGCGACGAAGTCGTAAAGCTCGTTACCGCCCGCCCACCAGACCACCGCGCCGTGGTAGATCTTCATATCGAAGAAGTCGTAGAACCGTCCGTACGCCTCGATGGCGCGCCAGGCGGCGTAGAAGGTCACGGCGATGATGCCGACCCGCACGACCACCCAGAGGTCGATCCCACTGAGCACGCGGCGGACTGGGGCGAGGCGGCCCAGCCGTCTCTCGACGGTCGCCGGCATGGCGTGGCCACCCCCGTACCGATGTCGTACTTCCCACCCAGGTCCGCCTAGAAGCCTAGAACGGCCTGTCACTCCAGTACCTCCTGCGTTACCCGACCGTGTCCGATCCCACACTGGTTCGCGACATTTCCAACGGGTTAACGTACGGCGGGTAGTTCAGGTGATTCGTCTGGGTTATCCCGGCAGGTGCCGGCCCACCGACGCCGACTTCATGGCGATGCGCGCATCCCGCCGAGCGGCCCGGACGCCACGCTCTACCGAACGCCGGCGGTCGCCCACGAAGCGCCCAGTACGGTAGCGCAGGCTCGGCCGGCCTTCCGTATCGACGGCCGCCAGCAGGAGGCCGCCGAGGATGCCGAGGTTTTTCAGGATCTGGATCTGATGGGCCCGCCGCTCGGCCGGATCCTCGTGCTCCCAGAACGCGTGGCCGGCGAGAGTGGTCGGCAGGAGCGTGCCGGCCAGCACCGCCGCGGCCGTGCGGCTGCCCCGCCCGGTGGCCAGGAGAAGGCCAGCGATCGCCTGGACGGCGCCATTGACCCGGACCAGCGTGCGCACGTCGGTGGGCAGCTGATCGGGCGCCTTGTCGAGCAGTGGTGCCATCCGGTCGGTGACCCGCTTCGCCTTGGGCACCAACGGATCCGGGTTGACCAACGCATGCGCGCCGTTGGCCACGAAGGTCGCGCTGAGCATCGCGCGCGCCGCGGTGCGTACGGGTCTCATGGGCTCTTCATACCCGGTAGCGCTGCTGCTTACCCCACGGTTCTGAGGTATCGGCCGAAGTGTGGCACGGTGAACGCGACCGTCCCCCGCTCGCCGGAGTAAATGAGCCCCTTCTTGATGAGCGCGTCGCGGGCCGGCGAGAGGCTGGCCGGCTTGCGGCCCAACTGCTTGGCGATGTCGGCGGTCGGCACCGCCGCGTCCATGTCGTCGGTGGGCTCGGCGACGGAGAGTGCCGCCATCGCCCGCATGTACTCCCGCTCGGCGGGCGTGGCCCGCTCGTATCGCGAGCCGAAGAAGCCCACCGCCAGCTCGGCCTCGGCCTCCGGCGCCGCCACCCGCACATCCTCGGCCGTGATCGGCGAGCGCGGTGCGTGATCCCAGGTCGCCTTCCCGTAGGCCTGCACGAAGTACGGGTAGCCCCCCGACTTCTCGTAGAGCAGGTCGAGCGCCTTCTGCTCGTACTCGACCTCTTCGCGGGACGCCGGCGCGCCGAGCGCCTGATCGGCGGAGAGCCGGTCGAGCCGGTCGATCCGCTGGTACCGGTACAGCCGCTCGGAGTACGACTTCGCGGCCGAGAGCACGGCTGGCAGGTGCGGCAGCCCGGCGCCGACCACGATGAGCGGCGCGCCTAGCTGGGACAGCTCGTGGCAGGCGGCGCAGAGCGCGGAGATGTCGTCGGGCCCGAGGTCCTGCATCTCGTCGATGAAGAGCGCGATGCCGGTGCCCACGTCGGTCGCCACGCTGGCCGCGTCGCTAAACAGCTCGACCAGGTCGATCTCGATGTCGCCGGAGTCGGCGCGCCCGGCCCGGGCCGGCACGTCGATGCCCGGCTGCCACCGGTCGCGGAGCTTGGCGTTGGCCGCGTTGGCCCGCAGGGCGAACGCCTTCAGCACGCCGAGGAAGTCGTCGATCCGGTCGGGGGCGCGGTGGTGTGGGGCGAGCTCGCGCACCGCCATGTGCAGCGCGGCGCTGACCGGCCGGCGCAGCGCCTGGTCGGGCCGGGCCTCGATCTTGCCGGTGCCCCACAGCCGGCCGATGGCCTGCGAGCGGAGCGTGTTGAGCAGCACGGTCTTGCCGACGCCGCGCAGCCCGGTGAGCATCAGGCTGCGCTCGGGGCGGCCGCGGGCCACCCGCTCCAGCACGACGTCGAAGACCTCCAGCTCGCGATCACGGCCGGCGAGCTCGGGCGGGCGCTGACCGGCGCCCGGGGCGTAGGGGTTGCGGACCGGATCCACGTATCGCACCGTATCGGCTTGTCTATGGCAGAACCTAGAAAGCCGTATAGGCGTGTCGAGGGAATCGACAAAAGAATAGTGCCGTCTAGCAGCGACGCTAGACGGCACTATAAAGGGCTAGCGCTGCTTGAGGCAGAGCACGAAGTCGAGTGGGTTGAGCTCGCTGTCGAAGAAATAGTGGAACTGGTAGCCCTCCACCGTCTTGCACTTGCCCTCGTAGTCGATCGTGCCGTCGAAGCGGGCCAGCACCTCGAACGTCTGCGCGCCGCACCCAACGATCTTGAGCTCGGGCTTGGCGTCGGTGCCCTGGTTGACCACACACTGGCCGGCCTTGACAAAGCGGGCGTCCGTGGAGTTTTCGGGTGCGGGGGTGGGCTCCTGCGACGCATCCCCACCGGTGGTCGGCTCGACCCCCTGGGAGGAGGTGGGCAGCGCGCCGCCGCTCGGGTCGTCTTCCGCGCCGCCCAGCTTGACCATGGCCGCCACACCACCGGCCACCACCAGCAGAGCCAGCGCCACGACCACGAGTATCAGCGTGCGGTTGCCTTTCTTGGGCGGTGGCGGGGGCACCGGCGCGCCCCACACCGGGTCGGTCGCCGGCATCGACGCGTGCTCGTACTGCCGGGTGGACCCGTAGCCCGGGCTCTGCTCGTAGCCCTGGTCGTAGCCACCTTGCTGGTAACCGCCGCCCTGCTGGTAACCGCCCTGGTCGTAGCCACCCTGGTCGTAACCTGGGTAACCCGCCGGGGACGCCGGACCGGCCGGTGGCGTCGAGGATGGAGTGCCGCCCCACGGGTCGGGCTGCCCGCCCCATGGATCAGACGGCTGCCCGTACGGCTCCTGCGGCTGCCTCCCCCAAGGCTCCTGCGGCGGGCCGGGGTATGACCCGTAGTTCGACATGTGACAGCCCTCCCGACACTGCGATGCTCCGGTCACCGTAGCGTGGTGACCCCCAGGCGATACCTCCCGGAACCGCGCCAATCTCCTAGAGCAAGCGCAGCTGGCGGTCCTTCGGCCGGCGCGGGCCGGCGTCGCCGAGCCGCTCGAAGAGGCCGCCGTCGATGGCCTCGAGGAAGGGTGTCGGTCGGGCCTCCCGCTCGGTGCCGAAGCGGGTGCGGCGGGATGCGTGGCTGATGTAGAGCCGATCCTGTGCCCGGGTCAGGCCCACGAAGAAGAGGCGCCGCTCCTCGGCCAGCTCCTCCTCGGCCGGCGGCTTGCCGGGCAGCCGCAGCGGGAGCAGGCCGTCCTCGCAGCCGACCAGGAACACGACCGGAAACTCCAGGCCCTTCGCGGCGTGCAGGGTGAGCAGCGTCACCGCCTCGGCGCGCGGGTCGAGCGCGTCCACCTCCGCGCCCGTGGCCAGCTGCGACAGGAACAGCTCCAGGTCGTCGCCGCACCGCTGGGCGAGTGGGGTGAGCACCTCGACCGCGCCCCAGATGTCTTCCGGGCTGATCACCACGGGCGCGTCGAGCGTCGGCGCGGTGAAGCGCTGGGCCAGCACCTGGCCGGCCAGGCGTACCCGGGCCGCGATCGAGCCGCCCAGCCCACCGGCGTGGCGCAGCTCGCGGGCGATCGCGCCGACACCGGCCCGGTCGCGCAGCCGGTTGTGCGAGCGCTTCTGCACCGGGATGCCGGCGCGGGAGAGCGCCTCGACGACCGGTGCGGCCTGCGCGTCGGTCCGGTACAGCACCGCGATGTCGGAGAAGGAGATCGTGGAGGAGCGACCGTCGATCCGCCCCGAGTCGAGCGAGCGGTGCGAGACGCCGCCGACCAGCTCGTCGACCGTGCGGCGGACGAAGTCGGCCTCCTCGGCGGGCGAACCGGCGGGGTACAGGCCGACGAGCGGTGCCTCCGGGTCGAGCCGGGCCGGGTCGAGCCGCCGCCCGCGTACCAGCGTGGAGGGTGCGATCGCCTGCACCGCCGCCGCGACGATGGGCGCGGCGGAGCGGTAGTTGCGGGTCAACCGCACCAGCCGGGCGTCGGTGAAGTCCTGCGAGAAGCGCATGAAGTAGGTGACGTCGGCGCCCCGGAACGAGTAGATCGCCTGGTCCGGGTCGCCGATCGCGCACAGGTTGCCATCCGGCGGGCTGAGCAGGCGCAGCAGCTCGTACTGGGTGGCGTCGACATCCTGGTACTCGTCTACGAAGATCCACCGCCAGCGCGCCCGGTAGGTCTCGACCAACTCCGGATCGTCGCGCAGCAGTGTGACCGGCAGCTCGACCAGCTCGTCGAGGTCGACGAGGTTTTGCTGGCGGAGCACCTTGATGTACGCGTCCTGGTCGTCACCGGCCTCGGTGCGCGCCTCCGCCCGCTGGGTGTCGTCGGCGACGCCGAAGCCCGCGCCGAGCCCCGCCGCCTCGGCGTGCTCGCGCAGGATCGCCAGGCCCAGCGAGTGGAAGGTCGCCACCGTGACGTCCTCGGCGACCGGCCCGAGCAGCCCGTCGAGCCGCTCGCGCAGCTCCTCCGCCGCCCGCCGAGTGAACGTGATCGCCAGGCACTGCTCGGGATAGACGTTCAGCTCCGCGCACAGGTACGCGATGCGGTGGGTGAGCGTGCGGGTCTTGCCCGTGCCCGGCCCGGCCACGATCAGCAGGGGCCCGCCGGGTGCCGAGGCGGCCACCCGCTGCAGCGCGTCGAGCCGGTCGAGCAGGCCGCTGCCGACCTCCTCCATCCCGGAGAGCATCGGCTCGAACGGCTCGTGCGGCGAGGCGGGCTGTGCGATGGGTGGCGCTGCCTTCGGCGGGCGGCGCCGCTCCGGGTCCTTCGGCGCTTCCGCCTTGCGCCGGGGCGCCGGCTCCGCGGGGCGGCGCTGCGCCGGGACGGGCACGTCGAAGAGGGCATCCGGCTGGTGCGCGTGGCCGCCGCGGGGCAGCTCGTCCGGCTGGAAGATGGTGATCACGCCATACTCGCCGTCGTACCCGGGGACACGCCGCACCTGACCGCGGCGGAGGCGCCCGATGGCCTCGGCCAGCAGCTCGCCGCCGGCCTGGCCGATGTCGGCGAGCGGGGTGTGGGTGAGGATCCGCAGCTCCGGGCCGAGCGCCGCGACCAGGGTGTTGACCTGCCCGTCGACGGTCTTGGAGCGTGGCCCGACCCCATTGATCTCGCCGACGATCTGCGGCAGCGAGAGCAGGTGGGTGACCTCCTTGGCGCCGGGGCGTGCCTCGGTGCGGTCGGCGAGGTCTTCGACCCGGCTGAGCACGCCCACGGTCAGCGGCTTGCCGCACTCGGGGCAGAGGCCGCCGGCGGCCCGGGTCCGGTCGGGCTGCCAGTTGACGCCGCAGGCGCGGTGGCCGTCGGCGTGGTACTTGCCCTCTTCCGGGAAGAACTCGATCGTGCCGTGCAGCCCGTCGCCGGTGCGCAGCGCCTCGCGGATGCCGAAGTAGTCGCGCGGCGCGGTCAGCACGGTCGCCTCGCGGGCCAGGGCCGGCGGCGAGTGGGCGTCCGAGTTGGAGACCAGCTGGTAGCGATCGAGGCTGGACACCCGCCAGTTCATCTCCGGGTCGGAGGAAAGGCCGGTCTCCACCGCGAAGATGTGCTCGGCCAGGTCGGCGTAGCAGTCGGCGATCGCGTCGAAGCCCGACTTGCTGCCGAGCGCGGAGAACCACGGTGTCCAGATGTGCGCGGGCACCAGATATCCGTCGGGGCTCGCCTCCAGCGTGATCTCCAGCAGGTCACGCGAGTCGAGGCCGAGGATCGGGCGCCCGTCCGCGCCAAGGTTGCCGATCCGACCGAGCGCGGTGTTGAAGCGGGCCACGGCGTCGAGGTCGGGCAGGTAGATCAGGTGGTGCACCTTGCGGGTGCGGTCGTCGCGCTTGTAGATCGTGGAGATCTCGACGCTCAGCATGAACCGCACCGGGTCGGCCTCGGCCGCACTGGCCAGGCGGGGCGGCAGCTTGCGGGCGACGTCACGCTCGGCCTCGGGGCTGAGCCGGTAGAGGCCCGGCTCGGCGGGGTGCAGCGTCTCACGCAGGTGGTCGTGCCAGGCCGGGTGCGTGAAGTCGCCGGTGCCCAGCACGCTGACGCCCTTGCGCCGCGCCCACCAGGCCAGGTTGGGAAGGTTCAGGTCGCGGCTGCAGGCGCGGGAGTACTTCGAGTGGATGTGCAGGTCAACGACGTACGGATTGCTGCCGGTCGAGCTGCCCTGAGGTGCAACGCTGAACGGAGGCACGCCGCATAGTGCCATGCCCGCGTCGTTTGGCGCGTGTTGCCACGCGCGCGTGACGCCCACTACTGGCTGTTCAGCTCGACCAGGGTGACCTGTGGGGGTGCGCCCACACGTACGGGTGGACCCCAGAAGCCGGCGCCGTTGGTGACGTACACCTTGGTGCCGTCGACGGTGCCCAGCCCGGAGACGATCGGCTGCTCGAGCCGGACCAGGAGGCTCCACGGCACCATCTGGCCGCCGTGGGTGTGGCCGGAGAGCTGGAGATCCACGCCGTACTTCGCCGCGTTTTCCGCCTGCACCGGCTGGTGCGCCAGCAGCACGACCGGGCGGCTCGTGTCTCGGCCGTCGAGCGTCTTCGCGAAGTCCGGACCGTCGTCGTACTCCTTGCCGGCGATGTCGTTGACGCCGGCCAGGTCGAGGCCCTCGATCTCCAGCCGCTCATTGCGCAGCGGGCGGAGGCCGAGGCGGGCCACCTCGTCGACCCACTCCTGATATCCGGAGAAGTACTCGTGGTTGCCGGTGACGAAGTACGCGCCGCGGCGGGCACGGAGGCGCTCCAGCGGGGCGGCCGCGGCGCCGAGCTCCTCGACGCTACCGTCGACGAGGTCGCCGACCACAGCCACCAGGTCCGCATCCATTTCGTTGATCATGTTGACGATCCGCTCGGTGTGGCCGCGCCCGCGCAGCGGCCCGAGGTGGATGTCGGAGACCAGCGCGATGCGCATGCCGTCCATCGTGCGCGGCAGCTTGGCGAGCGGGATCGTGACCCGGTCGAGCTGGGGCGGGCCGAGCGCGCTGCGGATGCCGTACCCGGAGACACTCGCGGCGGTGAGCCCGGCGAAGATGGCCGCCCCGCGGGCGAGGAGGAGCCGGCGGTCCGGGTGGTGATCGGGCGTGATCTCCGCCGGCGGCTCGGTCGGCGGGCCGCCCGCGCCGACGAGGGCCGGCTCGGGCGCCTGGGTGGTGACCGTGGCCCCGCGCTGGCGGCGCAGCCAGAGCTTGGCCACCAACATCGGGATCTCCAGCACCACCAGCACGACGATCAGATAGAACATCACCGCCAGCCAGAGGTAGCCGGGCCAGGCCAGCCACCACTGCCCCATGCGGGTGCCGATCAGGGTGGCGGGCACGAGCACACCCAGCGCGAGCGCGGCCACGGTGCCGGCGCGGCGCCAGCGGCCCGGTCGGGTGGTGTCGCGGACCAGGCGCTTCCACAGGTAGAGGTGGATCAGCCCGATCATGGCGAACGCGAACACCACGAACACGATCACGCCCACGCTTGGATCAGCCTCCGGCAAAGGGGGGAAGGACGTCGACGGTCGCCCCGCGCGGCAGCGCCGCCCGGCGATCGTGGCAGGCCACGCCGTCGACCAGGAAACTGGCCGCCTTGAGCACGCTGCCGAGCCGCTCGCCGCGCCGGGCCGAGAGCTCGCTCGCCAGGTCATCGAGGCAGAGGCCGGCCGGCGCGAGGTCTTCGTGCACGCCCGCCGCCGCCCGCGCGCCGGCGAAATAGCGCACGGTGATCGAGTCGGTGGTCACCTCAGCCGCCGATCGCGGACATCGGGCGGGCCGGCTGGAGGAACTTCGGGTCGTCGATGCCGTGCCCGGCTCGCTTGGCCCACATCGCCGCCCGCCAGCGGCGGGCGATCTCCTCGTCATCGGCGCCGCCGCGCAGCGCGCCCCGCAGATCGGACTCCTCGGTGGCGAAGAGGCAGTTTCGCACCTGGCCGTCGGCGGTCAGCCGGGTGCGGTCGCAGT
>Ga0272482_10000007_pt1 | contig 88875 bp, 84 predicted proteins | sample RVTome_8_FD_192427 | JGI IMG/M metagenome (GOLD analysis project Ga0272482, IMG submission 192427) | Soil microbial communities from uranium-contaminated site in the Upper Colorado River Basin, Wyoming, United States - RVT160D0 (version 2) ...
ATCCTTGCCCGTCCAGGCGGATCGCGGCATCCAGTGCCGCCCGGTAGGCCTCATGCGGCTCGATGTCCGCCAACGCGCTCAGGTCGATGATCTGGTGCGCCATCCCGCTGCGGTCGGCCAGCGCGGCTGCCACGGCCAGGTCGGTCGAGCCCGGATGGGTCAGCGTCAGCGCGCGGACCTCGCTGCGGCGGTGCGCCGGGATAGCCGCCAGCACCATGCGGCTGTCCAAGCCGCCGGAGAGCTCGATCACCGCGCCCGGGTGGGAGTCGAGAAAACCCTCCACTGTGGACCGCAGGTGGCTCGCGTGGTGGCGCACGGCTTCAGCCGTGTCGATCGGTGCCGGTGCGGGCGCCATCTCCGGGTAGGAGTCGACCGTGAGACTTCCGTCGGCCAGGCGCCAGATGTGTCCGGGCGCCAGCTTCGTGACTCCCCGGTACGGCGTAGCGGTGCCAAGGTGGTGCCCGACCAGCCGGAAGGCGCCGATCGACTCGTTGTCCAGGTCGGCGCCGGCGAGATCGGCCAGGTCCCGGGCGGAGCTCGACACCGCCGCCCAGCCGTTGCCCTGCACGCCGTAGACGTGCCCGAGGCCGGCATGGTCGGTGGCTACGCTCAACCGCCCGTCGCCATCGACCGCGGCTACCGCGAACGGCGCCGCCAGCTGGACCAGATCCCGCCCGGCGGCGAGGCGCCGCGACACCTCACCGGTGGCTACGCTCTCGCCGTGCCAGGTCCGCACGCCGCGGGACAGCGCGAACGTCCCGACTGGCTCCGCTCCATCCTCGGCTTTTCCCCACAGGTGGCCGCCGGCGACCGGGCGGGCCCCGGAGGAGAACCGCTTCACCACGCGAGTGACCGTGGCAGGCATCGCGCCCAAGCCGCCCAGAGCGACCGAGAACGCGAGCATGACACGACACAGCTGCATTTCGATCTCCGAGTGGGAAACGCGACCACGAATGAACGGTTATTTGAGTAAAACTCAAGCCGCATCCCGGCAACAGACGGTTAACCGGACAGACCATATTGACAGTTCGTCCCAGTCGTGTCTGATGCCCGACAGAACCACGTCACCTCATTTCCGCTCGATCCAGCGGAGTGTCTCCGTGTCCGGCACGCCGACCTGCCGTAGGTCCGCCGCCAGCTTCGGGCCGATGTTGACCAGGCTCTCCAGTTCGCTCGCCATGGGCGTATCCTCCAGTCCAAACAGGACGATCGCGTCGTCGAACGCCTGCGCCAGGCGGCGCAGGGTCGTGGGGTCGGCCGGCTGGTAGCGCAGGCGCACCGGGCCGGCGAGTGGGGCGTCCGCGACCAGGCGCTCCCCCTCGGGCGTGAGGCGCACCAGCCGCCGGCGGCGGTCAACCGGATCGGGTGACACGTCGACAAGGCCACGGCCAGCCAGCCGGTCGAGGAGCTGGCCGAGCGTGGCGGCGTGCATCACGAGCCGCTCCCGCATGGTCGAGAGCGGCACGCCATCGGCGCCCGCGGCCGACCACTCGCGGATGATGCGCAGGATCGCCAGCTGGGCGCCGGTCACGCCGTGCTCCCGCTCCAGCCTCCGGTTGAAGGCGCCGAGAGCCGCGTCCAGGCGGGTCCAGGCCTGGATGGCGGCGAGCGCGTCAGGGTCGACCATAAGATTATTATGTAGCACATAGCAAAACTCCTACCGGCGGGTAGGTTTGCGTCTAGACTCGCGAGACATGACCGCTGTGCACACGCCTGGGGCTCCCTGGATCGAAGACGGCGAGCTCGTCTCCACCAATCCGGCGACCGGCGCGGAGGCGGGCCGCTTCCCCGTGGCCAGCGCCGACGACGTGGCCCGCGCGGTCGAGCGGGCCCGCGAGGCCGCGCGATGGTGGGCGAGCCTGGGCTTCGCCGGGCGCAAGGAGCGGCTGCTGCGCTGGCGCGCCCTCCTCGCGCAGCAGGTCACCGAGCTGGCCGACCTGGTCAACCGCGAGGCCGGCAAGCCGGTCGCCGAGGGAGTGGTCGAGGCGGTCGCGGCCATCGAGCACGTCGACTGGGCGGCGCGCAACGCCCGCCGCGTCCTCGGCCCGCGCCGGGTGCGCACCCGGCTGGTCCTCGCCGAGTTCTCCGCCCACCTGGAGTACCAGCCGTTTGGCGTGGTCGGCGTGATCGGCCCGTGGAACTACCCGATCGTCACCCCGCTCGGCTCCATCGCCTACGCGCTCGCCGCCGGCAACGCGGTGGTCTACAAGCCCAGTGAGTACACGCCGGCGGTCGGGCAGTGGCTGGCCGACTCGTTCGCGCGGGTGGTGCCGGAGCACCCGGTGTTCCAGATCGTGCACGGGCTGGGCGACGTCGGCGCGGCGATCTGCGCCGCCGGGGTGGGCAAGGTGGCTTTCACCGGCTCGTCGGCCACCGCCCGCAAGGTGATGGCCGCCTGCGCGGAGACGCTGACGCCGGTGCTGATGGAGGCCGGCGGCAAGGACGCGATGATCGTCGACAGCGACGCCGACCTCGACAAGGCGGCCGAGGCGGCCGTGTGGGGCGGGCTCACCAACGCCGGGCAGACCTGCATCGGCATCGAGCGGGTGTATGCGGTGGAGCCGGTCTACGACGCCTTCGTCGCCAAGGTGGTGGAGCGCGCCGGGAAGCTCACCGTCGGCCCGGGCGGCGGCGCCGACATCGGCCCGATCACCATGCCCTCCCAGCTCGACATCATCCGCCGCCACATCGACGACGCGCTGGCTCGCGGCGGCCGGGCGGTGCTCGGCGGCCCCGAGTCGGTCCAGCCGCCGTACGTGAAGCCGACCATCCTCGTCGACGTCCCCGAAGACTCGGCGGCCGTGCGCGAGGAGACGTTCGGTCCGACGCTCACGATCCGGCGCGTGCGCGACGCGGACGAGGCCGTCGAGCTCGCCAACGCGGTGTCCTACGGCCTCGGCGGCTCGGTCTTCGGCAGGCGGCGGGCGGTGGCCATCGCCCGGCGGCTGCGCTCCGGCATGACCGCGATCAACTCGGCGCTCACGTTCGTCGGCATGTCCACCCTGCCGTTCGGCGGCGTGGGCGACTCCGGTTTCGGGCGGATCCACGGCGACGACGGGCTGCGCGAGTTTGGCCGGGCCAAGGCGATCACGCGGCGGCGCGGGCCGTCCCTGCTGCCCGCACAGACCTTCGAGCGCACGCCCAAAGACGTCGACCGCATCGTCAAGGTCATCAAGCTGCTCTACGGCCGCACCCGCTAGCCCGCTTCGATCACGGGCGGGGAGGAACGCTCCGCGCGGCGGGCGCGTCGAAGGGGCCATGAGGATCACCGTGGGGCTGCTGGCGGCGATGACCCTGGCCGCGTGCGGGGAGCAGAGCCAGACGGCCAGGGCCGCGCCGGCGTGGCAGGAGCCGAGCAGCTACACCTACGTCCTGCGGTCGAGCTGCGGCGAGCGGCCGCTGATCGGCACCTTCCGCATCACCGTGGAAAACGGCCAGGTCACCAAGGCCGAGGGGATCAGCGAGGCCGACGAGCGGTCGCTGGAAAGCACGGAGCTGAGCCCGCCGACCCTGGGCCAGCTCCTCGACGAGCTGGCCGAAGCCCGTCGCAACGACGCGCACGAGGCCGAGCTGACCAGCGATCCGACCGACGGTCACCCGACGAAGATCGTGATCGACCCGATCGAGAACGCGATCGACGACGAGGCCTGCTACGCGATAACGGAATATGGCGCTTAGTCGCGGGCGCGGGACCGGCCCGCATGGGTGGCCAGCTGGTCGAGGCCGCTGATGACGCCGCCCGCCAGGTCGCCACCGCCGAAGGCGGCCACCATCGACAGCGCGGCCAGCTTGGCATCGCGGTCGAGGATGCGCTTGCGAGCCACCGCGCCGGTCACGATCTCCAGCGCGCGCTGGTTGGGTGACACGGCGATGAGCACCGAGCGATCCGGGTCGGCGAGCTGCGCGTGCAGCTTTTCCGCGTGGCCGCGCGCCGGCTCGTCGAGATCTCCGATGTAGACGCTGAAGGTCAGCCCCGTGGAACGGTCGGCCACCCGCAGTGCCTCGTCGAGGCGCAACAGCTGGCGGGTGTTGAACGGCCCGTCGAGCACGCCGGGCCGCACCGCCGTGCCGCCCTCGGCCGGCTTGTCACCACCGGTCACTTGCGCCTCCCGTCGCTCCGACCCGAGTCGGCGCCGCTACGAGCTCGCCGCCCTGCTCCGCGGCGGACCCGGCGGGCAGCGCCGCGCGCGACGTGCCGGCGGGCAGCTCCCCGTGCGAAGCGTGGGAGCCAGAAGCCTGGGCACCGGCCAGCTGCTCCGGGGCGGCGAGAAACCACACCGGGGCGAACTCGAACGGGCGCCCCGGCCGGTAGCGCTTGGCTGCGTGACCGCCACCGAGCGCGGCCAGCCCGGAGATCACGAGCACGATCGCCAGCGGTATGCCGGCGAAGACGAGCACCGTCTCGGTTACAGACACGGACAACACTCCTGACTCAGACGCCGTTCACGGTAGCGGAGGGCGTCGCCCGCCAGATCTCGGGGTGCCGATCACCCCATCCGAGGGCCGACTCCAGCTCGGCGGCGGCCGCAAGCAGCGTGCCGTCCGCGCCGGGCCGGCCGGTCAGCAGCACGCCCACGGGCATCCCGCCGGTCAGCGCCACCGGGAGCGAGACCGAGGGCTGGCCGGTGACGTTGAAGACCGCGCAGTACGGGGAGAACCGCCGCTGCATGTCGAAGTCGAGCGCCGGGTCGCCGGCCTCGGTGAACGCGCCGACCCGGGCCTGCGGCGCCGCGAGCGTGGGGCAGAGCAGCAGGTCGTACCCCGCGGTCGCGCGCAGCCCCCGCCGCACCTGGACCTGCAGCTCGGCGAGCGTGGTCATCAGCTGCGGCACGCTGACCGACGCACCGCGCTCGCGCATCAGCCGGGTCAGCGGGAGCAGCTCGGACTCGCGGTCGGGCGGCACGGGGGCGAGCGCCAGCACGTACCAGATGACCTCGAAGAGCGGCCAGACCTCGGGGCCGAGCGGCGACGCCACCTCGACCACCTCGTGCCCGGCCGCCGCCAGCGTGGCGGCCGCCACGTCGACAGCGCCCGCGCACGCGGGGTCCACCGGCTGGTCGCCGGCGAGCATCGGGGTGGTGAAGCGGCCGACCCGCAGCCGTGGACCGGGTCGCCGCGCCGCGGCCAGGTAGCCACCCTCGGGCGGGGGTGGGGCGAGGTAGGGCTCGCCGGGCATCGGGACGGCCATCGCGTCGAGCATCGCGGCGGCGTCGGTCACCGTACGGGCCAGTGGGCCGGGTGTCGGCAGCCCGAACGCGCCGAAGCCGAGCGGGCCGCCGGAGATCACACCGCGGCTCGGCTTGTATCCGACCAGACCGCACAGCGCCGCCGGGATGCGCACCGAGCCGCCGCCGTCGGAGCCCTGCGCGAACGGCACGAGCCCGGCCGCCACCGCCGCGGCCGCCCCGCCGCTGGAGCCACCGGCGGTGTAGGCGAGCCCCCACGGGTTGCGGGCCGGTGGGGCGACCCGGCCCTCGGAGTAGAGCGAGACGCCCAGCTCGGAGGTGGTGGTCTTGCCCAGGCTGACCGTGCCGGCCGCGCGCAGCAGGGCCACCACGTCGGTGTCCACCGGCGGCACGAAGTCGGCGAACGCGGCCGAGCCGAACGTCGTTCGCACCCCCGCCGTCATCGCCAGATCCTTGATCGCCGTAGGCACGCCACGCAGCGGTGGACGCCCCTCGACCGGCGCGTCATCGGCCGCCTTGGCCTGGGCCCGCGCCAGATCGGTGGTGACCGTGACGAACGCACCGACCGTCTCGCCGTGCGCCTCGATCCGGGCGAGGTAGTGCTCGACGAGCTCGACGCTGGACAGCTCGCGCCGCCGGATGGCCTCGGCCTGCTCAAGGGCGGTGAGGTCGTGTGGTTGAGCCATGCCCCTAGTTTGTATCGCGTGACGGACTTTCTCGCGCGCGCCCGAGAACTCGATGCCGCCGACGCGCTGTCGCCGTTCCGCGACCGGTTCGTCATCCCCGACGAGGAGCTCGTCTACCTCGACGGCAACTCGCTGGGCCGGCTCCCGGTGTCCACAAGGGAGCGGCTGCACCGGGCGATCGACGAGTGGGGCGCCGACCTGATCCGCGGCTGGGATCGGTGGATCACGTTGTCTCGCGAGGTGGGCGACGTGCTGGCCACCGGCGTGCTGGAGGCGTCGCCGGGCGAGGTGGCGCTCTCCGACTCGACGAGCGTCAACCTCTACAAGCTGGCGGCCGCCGCCTGCGCCGCCCGCCCCGGCCGGCGCGTGATCGTCACCGACGACGACAACTTCCCCACGGACCGGTACATCTTCCAGGGCATCGCCGAAGAGCTTCGCGTCGTGAAGACCGACCTCGACCTTGGCGTCTCGGTCGAGTCGGTGCGCGAAGCTCTGGACGACAGCGTGGCATTGGTCTCGCTCTCCCACGTCGCGTACCGCTCGGGCGCAGTCGCGGACATGGCCGCCGTCACCTCCGCCGCCCACGAGGCGGGCGCCCTCGTCCTCTGGGACCTCAGCCACTCCGCCGGCGCGGTCCGCGTGCCGTTGCGCTCCGCCGGGGTCGATCTCGCCGTCGGGTGTACGTACAAGCACCTCAACGCGGGCCCTGGCGCGCCCGCTTTCCTCTTCGTGCGGGCCGACCTCCAGCGTGAGCTGCGCCAGCCGATCTGGGGCTGGTTCGGGCAGCGCGACCAGTTCGACATGGGCGCCGCCTACGACCCGGTGGAGTCGATCGAGCGCTTCCAGGTGGGCACCCCGCCGGTGCTGGGCGCATACGCGGCGCTGGAGGGGGCCCGGCTCACCGCCGAGGCGGGCATCGGGGCGATCGCGGAGAAGGGCACGGCGCTCGGGGCGTACGCGATCGAGGTCATCGACACCTGGCTGGTGCCGCACGGCTTCGCGCTCGCCTCGCCCCGCGCGGGCATCCGCCGGGGCGGGCACGTGACGCTGCACCACCCGCAGGCGTGGCAGCTGAGCCAGGCGCTGCGCGCGGCCGGTGTGGTGCCCGACTTTCGCACGCCGGACCGGCTGCGGCTGGGCTTCGGCGCGCTGTACACCCGCTTCGTCGACGTGTACGCCGGTCTGGCCCGCCTGCGCGAGATCGCCGAGGCGGGTACGCACCTAAAGTTTCCTGAGCGGCATGCACGGGTAACTTGACCGGTTTCCCCTAATTTGTGGGTAGACCGGTGCGAAGATCACCCTCATGAGGGCTTTCACGATGGGTCGCTCCGCCGCGGCTCTGGGCATGGTGGCCATGGCTTGCCTGGCCCTGCCCGCACCCGCCTACGCCGACGGCGCCTGGGTCGAGGTCAACCCGAGCAGCATCCAGGCCGGATACCGGGTCGGTGTCCGCGGCAGCTGCCAGGAGAACCTGAACGACGCGGTCGCCAAGTCGAAGGCGTTCGGCGAGGTGAAGATGGCACCCGAGCACGGGTTCGTCGTGGCCGCGGTGACCATCCCCACCGGCGCCAAGCCCGGCGACTACGAGGTCAAGCTCTCCTGCGCGAACGGCAGCACGGCCACCACCACCATGTACGTCCTCGGCATGGACCACCCCACCAAGGGTCCGGCCACGGGCGGCGGCGGCACGGCCGGCGGCACGAGCACCCCCCTGGTGCTCACCGGCGGCGGGCTGGCCGCGGTGGTGGCCGGGGTCGGCCTGCTCACGCTGCGCCGCCGCCGCGCGTAGCCGCTCATGCCCTCGGGCACCCGGCTGGTCGCCGGGGCGCTCGTGCTGGTCGGGGTGTTCGGGATCGGGATGGGGCTGGGCCAGATCGAGCTGCCCTCGTGGTGGGGGCCGGAGGGCAAGCCACCGCCGCGGGAGTTTCCGGTGCTGGAGCCGAGCCGCCCGACCCGGATCGCGATCCCGTCGATCCAGCTACGGGCGCCGGTACACGGCGTGGGACTCGCCGACGACGGCACGATCGCCGTACCCGCGGCGACCCGGCGGCACGAGGCCGGCTGGTACGACGAGAGCCCGACGCCGGGGCAGTTCGGCCCCGCGATCATCGTGGGGCACGTGGACACCCGCACCGGCCCGGCCGTCTTCCACGACCTGCGGCGGCTCCGGCCGGGCGCGACGATCGAGGTCACCCGGCGGGACCGATCGGTGGCCATCTTCGAAGTGAACACGGTGGAACGCTTCGACAAGACCAAGCTGCCGGCCCGCCGCCTCTACGCCGACTTCAGCCGCCCCGGCCTGCGGCTGATCACCTGCGGCGGGCGATGGGTGGGCGGCGAGACCGGCTACGAGGACAACGTCGTCGTCTTCGCCTCCCTAGTGAAGGCCAAAATGGCCTAAACCCCCCGAGGGCTCGGCGCGGCGAACCCCGGCGCGACCCAAGGCCATGATCCACCTGGGCTCGTGTCACACAGCGTCGCCGGATGCGCGGGGTATCGCGCCCGACCAGCTCGGTCCCCGGCTACTACGCCAGTAGATCTTGGTACGAACCCGCCCCTATGAGGGCAGCTAAGTACCACGATCTACTCGGCTGAGCGCCCGCAAGAGCACGGTGAGCTGATAAATCCACAGAAAGCGCCCACTACTCAGAGCAACGAAGGCCGGAAAACGAGCCGCGCACACACTCCACCCCGCGGTGCCATCCTGATGGTCCGGAGCGCTCCCGCCGGAGGCAACAAAGACCAACAGCGGACGGGTGCGGCCGCGGGAGCAGCGGTCTGGACCACGACGGACATCGCGGCAGCTCAAAAATAGATCCTCTAGACGAGTCGCACAGACAACAAAAGCGGCGTCTAGGCCGCTTCGGGGATGTCGAGCCAGTCGGCCCAGCGTGGGTCCGGGGCACGGTGCCCGAGTACTCGCCAGGCCATCCCTTTGGGCGCCGAGGGGAGCGCGTGCAGCCGCCAGCCGAGCTCGGCCGGGGTCTTGTCGCCCTTGGTGTGGTTGCACTTGGCGCAGGCGGCCACGACGTTTTCCCAGGCGTGCCGCCCGCCGCGGCTGCGCGGGAAGACGTGGTCGATGGTCTCGGCCGGGCCGCGGCAGTAGGCGCAGCGCCAACCGTCGCGGGCGAAGATGGCGCGCCGGGAGAGGCCGACGTGGCTGCGGTAGGGCACGCGCACGTAGCGGGTCAGCCGCACCACGGAGGGCACGGGCAGATCGTGGCGGGCGCTGTGCAGCATGCCGTCGCCGTCGGCGACGCACACCGCCTTCGCGGACAGGACAAGGATCGCGGCTCTTCGCACTGACACGACACACAGCGGCTCGTAAGTGGCATTGAGAACTAATGCTCCCGAGCCCACCGTCGGTCGTATGTCAGGCATCGCGCTCACCTCTCCAGGTCCCGCAGACCAGCTCCCTGTCAGAACAGCCCGCCGCGGGCCGTCGGTGACCGCGGCCGACGCCGGCAGATCACCGGCGTCCGTGCGCCAATAGTCCCCGATGGGTAGCTCAAATGCACGTACTATTCGGGGCCTACCTAGTGAAGCTTAGGTATCCCGTGGCAAGATGACCGGTTTATCCGGTGAGAAGGCCCGCAGCGGGCCCGCCCCCGCCGTGCCTCCGCTGCGCCGGTGCGGTACTAAGGCACACGTGATAGCCGCCCTGCTCGCCGCGCCCGTGGACCCCACGCCCACCCCGACAGTCGGGGCGGACTGCCGCGAGGACACCCTCTGCCAGCAGATGTTCGAGTGGACCGGCAACCCGTGGCTGGCCGAGAGCAGCTTCTGGATCTTCGTGAAGCCGCTCCGCATCATCCTGATCCTGCTTCTCGCGCTGCTGATCCGGTGGGTCACGCACCGCATGATCAAGCGGCTGGTCCGCACCTCCACGCACACCTCGGTGCCGACCATCCTCCGGCCGCTGCGGGAGCGGATCCCGAGCACACCGGCGGCCGCGGCCGCCGACCCGAGCGTGGTCGTGCCCGAGCGGCGCCGCCAGCGGGCCGAGGCGATCGGCTCGGTGCTGCGCAACACCGTGACCGCGGTGGTTTTCGCGATCGCCGCGCTGCTGGTCCTCTCCGAGCTCAACTTCAACCTGGCACCGCTCATCGCGAGCGCGGGCATCGCCGGCGTCGCGCTCGGCTTCGGCGCGCAGTCACTCGTCAAGGACGTGCTCTCGGGCGTCTTCATGCTGCTCGAGGACCAGTACGGCGTCGGCGACACCGTCGACCTGGGCGAGGCGACCGGCGTCGTGGAGGCGGTGGGGCTGCGCATCACCACCGTGCGGGACGGGCGGGGTGTGCTCTGGTACATCCGCAACGGCGAGATCATCCGGGTCGGCAACAAGAGCCAGGGCTGGGCCATGGTCATCGTGGACATGCCGATCGGCTTCGCCGGCGTCGAGGAGGCCACCGCGGTCATGCGGGCCGCGGCCGCCGATGTCGCCGAGGATCCCGACCTGGCCGGGCACTTCGTCGAGGCTCCGGACGTGCTGGGCGTCGAGCAGATCACTGTGGACGGCGCGGTGATCCGCACGGTCGCGAAGACCACGGCGGACGGCCAGTTCGACGTCGGGCGCGAGCTGCGCCGCCGGCTGACCGAGGCGCTGGACACCGCCGGCATCACCGCGCGGATCGCCGCCACCCGCATGTACCCCCGCCCCTCCGCCCCGAACGGGGAGGGCGGCGACACCCGCGGCGGGGCCACCTAGGACCCCAACCAGGCGGCACGGACGAGGGAACCATGGTGCGTGGGTCGCGCTCCAGGTGGACGGTCGGGTATCGTCCGTTCGTTCAGTCGTCAAGGCGACGGACCATCCGTTCGCCCTAGCGAGTTGTCAGACGATCGGGCAGAATTCGTGAAAAGCTCCATGGCGGAGCGTCACGACGATCTCGCCTTTCCGTCTAGATAAGCGTCCCCCGGTGATGTCACCACAATTGACGGCCGGATGGGACGATGGAGGCTCCCCGGTGTCCGACGAGGCACATGCCGCCGGCGAACGGCAGGCCACCTTCCGTGAGGTGTTCAGCCAGCCCGAGTATCGAGCGGTCTACCTCGCGAGTGCGCTGTCCTGGATCGGTGACTACATCGCCAAGGCCGCGATCACGGTGCTGGTGTACGAGCAGACACAGTCCGTGGCGCTGTCGGCGGCGGCCTTCGCGGTCAGCTACCTGCCGTGGCTGCTGGGCGGCCCGCTTCTGGCCACGATCGCGGAGCGCTCGCCGTATCGGACGGTGATGGTCAGCGCGGACCTCTTCCGCATGGTGCTGATCGGTTTGATCGCACTCATCGAGATGCCGGCGCCGCTCCTCCTCGTCGTGATCTTCCTCTGCACGCTGGCCAACCCACCGTCCCAGGCCGCCCGCTCGGCGCTGCTCCCGGTGATCCTGGCCGGCGACCGGCTCGTGGTCGGCCTCTCGGTCAACCTGACCACCGGCCAGGCCGCCCAGGTCACCGGCTACCTGGCGGGCGCCGCGATCGCGGCGGTCAACCCGCGACTGGCGCTGGCGATCGACGCCGGCACCTACGCCGTGTCCGCGGTGCTGATCCGCCTCGGCGTGCGCGCGCGGCCGCCGGCCATGGCCGCGGCGCATCGCAGCCACCTGCTCCGGGAGACCGCCGACGGCTTCCGCATCGTCTTCGGCACGCCGGTGCTGCGCTCGATCGCCGTGCTCGTCTTCGCCGCCATGCTCTTCGCGATCGTGCCCGAGGGCCTGGCCGCGGCGTGGGCCGCCACGCTCGGTGAGAGCGAGGCCCGGCGCGGCGTCTCCCAAGGCTTGATCATGGCGGCCAGCCCGGCCGGCTTCATCATCGGCGGCCTGGTCACCGCCCGGCTGATCCGGCCCGACGTGCGGCGCGCGCTGATCCGCCCGTTCGCGGTGCTGGCCCCGCTCTCCCTCGTGCCCGCGCTGTTCAGCCCCTCGGCCATCGGGATCGCGCTGATGGCCGCCACCTGCGGCTTCGCCGTCGCCGGCATGATGCCCGCGGCCAACGGCCTGTTCGTCCAGGCGCTGCCGCACGGGTTCCGGGCCCGGGCGTTCGGCGTGATGCAGAGCGGCACCCAGGTCATGCAGGGGGCGGCGGTGCTGGCCACCGGCCTGCTCGCCGAGCACAACCCGATCCCCCGCGTGGTCGGGCTCTGGAGCCTGGCCGGCGTGGTGCTCATCCTGCTGGCCGCGACGCAGTGGCCGAGCGCCGACCGGTTCAACGCCACGGTGGCCTCCGTCGCCCGCACCCAGCCGGGTGCCGCCCCGCCCGCGCCGGAGCAGCTCGCCCAGCCGGCCCGGCGAAACGGCGCACACCAGGGTGACGCACGTGACGTCGTCGAGCAGGTAAGGCTGCCTGGCAAGATAGAGCGGTGAACTTCTTCGACACGGTCGGCGGCGAGCCGACCTTCCGAAAGCTGGTCGACGAGTTCTACGCGGGGGTGGCCACCGATCCACTGCTCCGTCCCCTCTACCCGGAGGAAGACCTCGGGCCGGCGGCCGAGCGGCTGACGCTCTTCCTGATGCAGTACTGGGGCGGGCCCAACACGTACTCGGCGGAGCGCGGGCACCCCCGGCTGCGGATGCGGCACGCGCCGTTTCGGGTCGGTCCGGCCGAGCGGGACGCCTGGCTGCACCACATGCGCCGGGCGGTAGACAGCCTCGACCTCCCGGCCGACCAGCGAACGACGCTCTGGGACTACCTGGAGCGCGCCGCGTACTTCATGGTCAACACGATGGACGACGGGCCGGGTCCGGCTGGTCCGACAAATGGGTTGAAGACCGCATAACAGCGCGGCTACCTCGGTCGTTGGTCAGCGTGTACCCCAACGCCGACCGCCGAGGGAGATCATGCGCCGCCGCCTCTTCGCCGTCGCCGCCGTAGTCGCCGCCACCGTGGCTGGGGTCATGCCGGCCGTCGCACAGGTCGCTCAACCGGCCGTGGTCGCCGCGGACCCGGTCGACTGGACACCGCACGTGCTCGACGGCACCGTGCACGCGATCGCCGTGGTGGGCGACACGGTCGTGGTCGGCGGCACGTTCTCGGCGGTGGAGGGCGGGGGCTTCCAGTACCGGCGCGACTACCTCCTCGCGTTCGGGGCGGCGGACGGCGCGATCCGCGGCTTCGCGCCCCGGCTGGACGGCCCCGTGTACGCCCTGGCCGCCGGCCCCGACGGCACGGTCTACGCCGGCGGCGCCTTCCGCACGGTCAACGGTGTCGCGCAGCGCGGGCTGACCCGGCTCACGCTCGCCAACGGCGCGCGGGTGGCCGGCTTCGACCCGAGTATCAACTGGGGCGACGTGCGGGCGCTCGCCGCCTCCGGCCGGTGGGTCTACGCCGGCGGCACGTTCTCGGCCGTCAACCGGACGCCCCGGGCCGGCCTCGCCCGGCTGGACGCGGGCTCGGGCGCGGTCGACGCCGGCTTCGACGCCGGCCTCACCGGCGCCACCGCCGAGCAGCGGGTACGCGTCGAGGACTTCGCCCTCGCGCCGGGCGGGCGGCGGCTGGTGGTCGCCGGCGCCTTCGCCCGGGCGGCCGGCCAGCCCCGAGTCCAGCTCGCGCTCCTCGACACCGGCGGCCCGCGAGCGGTGGCCGTCGACTGGTACACCGACGCGTACCAGGACACCTGCGACGCCGGCTACGACACCTACCTGCGCGGCATCGACTTCGCCCCGGACGCCTCGTACTTCGTGGTGGTCACCACCGGCAACGCCAGCGGCGCCACCCGGCCGTGCGACACGGCGGCACGCTTCAACGTCGCGGGAGCGGGGCGCCACGCACCGGTCTGGATCAACCACACCGGCGGCAACACGCTGCTGTCGGTCGCGGTGACGGGCAGCGCGGTCTACGTCGGCGGCCACCAGCAGTGGCTCGACAACCCGCAGGGTGACAAGAGCGCGGGCCCGGGCGCGGTGTCCCGTCCGGGCATCGGGGCGATCGACCCGCGCACCGGCAAGGCGCTCGCCTGGAACCCGACCCGCAGCCGGGGCGTGGGCGTACGCGCCTTCCTCGCCACGGCGAGCGGCCTGTGGGTGGGCTCGGACACGGACCGGCTCGGCAACGAGTATCACGGCCGGATCGGGATGTTTCCGCTCTAGGGAACGCCTTTGCGATCTTGCTAGAGAAGGGCGCCTTCGTCGTGCAGCCAGTCGACGAACGAGGTGGCCACCGCCGCGCCGCAGTCGAGCAGCTCGACCACCAGCGCGTCGTGCGCGCCAGCGTTGAGCGGCACCTGCAGCTCGGCGTAGATGGGCAGCTGGCCGCGCTCGGTGGGATCGCCGACGTACGCCTTGCAGAAGCGCCGCGTATGGTTCCACTCGTTGACCACGCGGTAGGCCCGATCGGCCCAATCCGGCGGCACTGTCGAGTGCGGACGGGCGCGCATCACGAGGATCTCGTCGTCGGGCCCCTCCAGCGTGAAGAGCACCGCGTGGCGCTCCCACATGGCCAGCAGGCTGCCGTCGCCGTCCGCGAGGTAGCGCACGTCGAGCAGGTCGAGGGCCTCACCGATGCGGCGGAGCGTGACGGGCGCGACCTTGACCGGCATGTCGTCGTCCATGCTGGACAGATCGGAAGGCACCGCGATGTGCTCGGCCTCGCGCTGGGCCGGCACACTGACGCGGACCTTGCCGGGCAGGGTCGTGCGCTTGCCGCTGGTGCCGGCGGGCCGTGGCCCGGTGCTCTGCCGCGGGGCACTCGCCGGGCTCGCCGCCTCGGGCTCCTCCCCGGTGGCCTCCTGGGTCACGCCTGACCTCTCCAGCCTTCCGCCACCGGTGTGACCGGGGCGCCATTGCCACCACGGCATCGCTCGTGCACCTCACTCCCCAGCGGATCCAGCCGCCTACGTTGCGTTGGACCCGACGCACGACGGTACCCGGACAGCCGGCTTCAGGCATCCCCCCAACGACCCCACCAAGCCGGAAAGATGATGCCGCATCAGCCGTTCGTACGAGCTACGGCTGGTCGTACCGCGAATTGACTCACGGGAAGTAGCCACGCCACACCGTATGGTGCCGCCAACCCAACCCACCGGCCGATAGCTTGTACGCGCACTTCGCCTACCTGTACGGGGACCACTTCACCAGCGGTCGGGGCCGAACGGCCGAGAAAGCCCATACGTACGACGGCCTGGATCAGCCTTTGCGGCACCTCGACCCGAGACTCCCCGTCGGTGACCAGGATCGCCACATGATCGAGCAGTGCGTCACGCAGCGCCCGCTGCCCCACGGCCCGGCCGCCTACCCCCTCGGTGCTGGCCGTGCGCAGGGTCCCGGCGGCCGCGGCGGCGATGCGGGCCACCTCGGCGGCGGGCACGGTCTCGACCACTCGCGCGCCCGATGGCGGCAGCGGCCACCGCCACTGCTGGTCCTGCCGCTGTGGCAGCGCCTCACCGCCCCGGCCCAGCTCAGCGAGCAGGTCGGCGGCGGACACCGTGGCGTCTTCGGGACCGGCGCCCTCGACCGTGCGGCCGACGAGCACCGCCCACGGCAGCCTCGCCCAGAGCGCGACGTGCTCGCCGCCGCTCTTGAGCCGGACCACCGCACCCGGGTCCACGCGGGTCAGCCGGGCGAGGAAGGCTCCCGCGTCGGGTGCGCTGATCCTCATCGAAAACCGCTCAGGAAGGCCCGCTCGGCCTCCGTGAGCCGGCGGGGGCGCTGCTCGCTCAGGTCGTACGGGGCACAGACGGAGCGGGCCCGGCTGGCCAGGACGTCGCCGTCGAACAGCTCGTAGGCCACCGTGAACCGGGCCGCCTTGACGTCTTCGATCCACGTCTCGATGCGCACCGGGTCGCCGTAGTCGACCGGCCGCAGGTAGTCGATCTCGTGGCGGACGATGATCACGCCCGCCTCCAGCGAGGTCAGGCCGATCTCCCGGGCGCCGATGAACATCATCGCCACCCGGGCCTCCTCGTAGAGGGTGAGGAACCGCGCGTTGTTCACATGCCCGAACGCGTCCATGTCGGACCACCGCACGGGACAGCGATAGATAAAGCGATCAGTCACCGATGTCAGTCACGTGTCAGCTTGCGGTAGGTCACCCGGTGCGGCCGGGCCGCCTCGGCACCCAGCCGGTCGACCTTGTTCTTCTCATACGCATCGAAGTTGCCTTCGAACCAGAACCACTTCGACGGGTCCTCCTCGTCGCCCTCCCAGGCCAGGATGTGCGTCGCCACCCGGTCCAGGAACATGCGGTCGTGGGAGATGACCACGGCGCAGCCGGGAAACTCCAGCAGCGCGTTTTCCAGGCTGGAGAGCGTCTCGACGTCGAGGTCGTTGGTCGGCTCGTCGAGCAGGATCACGTTGCCGCCGATCTTCAGCGTCAGCGCGAGGTTGAGCCTGTTGCGCTCGCCGCCGGAGAGCACCTTGGTCGGCTTCTGCTGGTCGGGGCCCTTGAAGCCGAACGCCGCCACGTAAGCCCGGGAAGGCATCTCGACCTTGCCCACCATGAGGTGGTCGAGACCGTCGGAGACCAGCTCCCACACCGTCTTCGTGCCGTCGAGGCTCTCCCTGTTCTGGTCGACGTACGACAGCTTGACCGTCTCGCCGACCTTCACCGCGCCCTTGTCCGGCTGCTCCATGCCCACGATCGTCTTGAAGAGCGTGGTCTTGCCCACGCCGTTCGGCCCGATGATGCCGACGATGCCGTTGCGCGGCAGGGAGAAGGAGAGGTTGTCGATCAGCACCCGGTCGCCGAAGCCCTTGACCAGGCCCTGCGCCTCGATCACCGTGTTGCCCAGGCGCGGGCCCGGCGGGATCTGGATCTCCTCGAAGTCGAGCTTGCGGGTCTTCTCCGCCTCGTTGGCCATCTCGTCGTATCGCTCGAGGCGCGCCCGCGACTTGGTCTGGCGGGCCTTGGCGTTGGAGCGGACCCACTCCAGCTCCTCGGAGAGGCGCTTCTTGAGCTTGGCGTCCTTACGCCCCTCGACCGCGAGCCGGGCGGCCTTCTTCTCCAGGTAGGTGGAGTAGTTGCCCTCGTATCCGATGGCGCGGCCCCGGTCGAGCTCCAGGATCCAGCCGGCCACGTTGTCCAGGAAGTACCGGTCGTGGGTGATCGCCAGGACGGTGCCCGGGTACTTGGCCAGGTGCTGCTCCAGCCACTGCACGCTCTCCGCGTCAAGGTGGTTGGTGGGCTCGTCGAGCAGCAGCAGGTCGGGCGCCTCGAGCAGCAGCTTGCACAGCGCCACGCGGCGCCGCTCACCACCGGAGAGCTGGGTCACGTCCGCGTCCGGCGGCGGGCACCGCAGGGCGTCCATCGCCAGCTCCAGCTTGGAGTCGACATCCCACGCGTCGGAGTGGTCGAGCTCCTCCTGGAGCTTGCCCATCTCCTCCATCAGCTCGTCGGAGTAGTCGGTGGCCATCTGCTCAGCGATCTTGTTGAACCGCTCCAGCTTGGATTTCGTCTCCGCGACCGCCTCCTCGATGTTGCCGAGGACGGTCTTCGCGTCGTTGAGCGGCGGCTCCTGGGCGAGCAGGCCCACGGAGTAGCCGGGCATCAGCCGGGCCTCGCCGTTGCTGGGCCGGTCGAGCCCCGCCATTATCTTGAGCAGGCTCGACTTGCCGGCCCCGTTCGGGCCGACGACACCGATCTTGGCACCCGGCAGGAAGTTAAGCGTCACGTTGTCGAGCACGAGCTTGTCGCCGTGCGCTCTGCGCGCCTTTTCCAGGACATAGATGAACTGGGCCACGGTGCGGCCTACCTCCAATGGATCATGCAGTCTGGTCCGGCGAACGCCACCGTCAATCCTGACATGCCTGCGGCAGCCGACTGGCGCATCCCCCCGGCGGCGGCCGGACCTTGGATCAACGCACGGGCATGGATGCCTATTCCATCAGCGCTGCCCAAGGATAAAACCGACACTCGCCCCGATCACGGCAAGTAGGACGGCGGTGACGATCAGCTGCACCGGCACGCTCGGAGGCCATCGCACCCAAACAGCCTCTCACGTTGCCGCTCCCACGACGCAGTGGAGAAATACCAGGCAAGTAGTCTCTGCTGGAGACCCGTCGACACCGGAGGTGTACGGAGCGTGACGGTTCGTAGTTCGTTCGTCGTTGTCGCTAACCGCCTACCCGTCGATGAGGTGACCACACCGGAGGGGAAGAGCTGGCGGCGCAGCCCTGGCGGCCTGGTGACCGCGCTCCATCCGGTGCTCGCCCAGCACAAGGGCACGTGGGTGGGCTGGGCAGGTGGCGTCGGCAGTGCCCCGGAGCCGTTCGACCTCGAAGGCATCCGGCTGCACCCCGTGCCGCTGAGCTCGGAGGAGCTGGAGCGCTACTACGAGGGACAGTCCAACGCGACGATCTGGCCGCTCTACCACGACGCGGTCGAGCAGCCGGTCTTCAAGCGGCGGTGGCGCGAGGCCTACCGGGTGGTCAACGCCCGCTTCGCCGAGGCGGCGGCCGAGGTGGCGGCCGATGGCGCCACGGTCTGGGTGCAGGATTACCAGCTCCAGCTGGTGCCGGCGATGCTCCGCGAGCTCCGCCCCGACCTGCGCATCGGGTTCTTCCTGCACATCCCCTTTCCACCGATCGAGCTCTTCATGCAGATGCCGCTGCGCGCCGAGGTGCTGCGCGGGCTGCTCGGCGCCGATCTCGTCGGGTTCCAGCAGCGGCTGGCCGCGCAAAACTTCGTCCGGCTGGCGCGCCACCTGCTCGGCCTCCGCTACGAGGGGCAGACCATCGAGGTCGACGGGCGGCGGGTCAAGGCCGGCGCGTTCCCGATCTCGATCGACGTGGCCGAGATGGAGCGGATGGCAGCCGACCCGATGGTGCAGGCGCGGGCCAAGCAGATCCGCGCCGAGCTGGGCGACCCCAAGACGATCGTGCTCGGCGTCGACCGGCTCGACTACACCAAGGGCATCGAGCGCCGGCTCAAGGCGTTTCGGGAGCTGCTCGCCGACGGCCGGTTGAGCGTGCCCGACGCGGTCATGGTCCAGGTGGCCACGCCGAGCCGCGAGCGGGTCGAGCACTACCAGACGCTCCGGGTGAAGGTGGAGCGCGAGGTCGGCCGGATCAACGGCGAGTTCGGGCGGGTGGGCGTGCCGGCGGTGCACTACCTGCACCAGTCGTACAGCCGCACCGAGCTGGCCGCCCTCTACTGTGCCGCCGACGTGATGATGGTCACCCCGCTCCGCGACGGCATGAACCTCGTCGCCAAGGAGTACGTCGCCTCCCGCTCCGACACGGGTGGGGCGCTGGTGCTCAGTGAGTTCGCCGGGGCGGCCACCGAGCTGCGCCAGGCATTCCTGTGCAACCCGCACGACCCGGAGGGGGTCAAGGACGCGCTGCTGCGGGCCGTGCACGTCGATGGGCCGGAAGCCCGGCGGCGGATGCGGGTGATGCAGCGACACCTGCGAACGCATGATGTAGGGCACTGGGCCCGCTCGTTCCTCAACGAGCTGGGGGTACCAGAGGCAGCATAGGAGTCATGGTCCTTGACCTTGACCAACGCACCGTCGGCGAGATCGACCCCGATCTGCGAGCCGCGGTCGGCCGGATCGCGCGGGTGCCCAACCTGCTGATCGCCTGCGACTACGACGGCACGCTCGCGCCGATCGTGCTCGACCCGACCAAGGCGGTGCCGCTGCCCGAGTCGGTCGCCGCCGTGCGCGCGCTGGCCGCGCTGCCGCAGACCACGGTGGCGGTGGTCTCCGGCCGGGCGCTGCGCGACCTCGCCGCGCTCTCCCGCCTCCCCTCCGAGGTGCACCTCGTGGGCAGCCACGGCACCGAGTTCGACATCGGCTTCGTCGAGAGCCTGGCGCCCGAGCTGGTCGAGGTCCGCACGCGGCTGCAGACCGCGGTGCGCCACATCACCCAAAACCAGGCCGGGGTACGCCTCGAGGCGAAACCCGCCAGCGTGGCCGTGCACGTGCGAGCGGCCGATCCGGACGTCGCCGCGCGGGTCTTCAGCGCGCTCCGCGCCGGTCCCGCCATGTGGCCGGAGGTGACCGTCACCGACGGCAAGCAGGTGATGGAGCTCTCCGTCCTCCCCACCAACAAGGGCGCCGCCATCGACCAGCTGCGTACCCAGATGTCGGCGAGCGCGGCGCTGGTGATCGGCGACAGCGTGACCGACGAGCGGGCGTTCGAGCGGCTGCAAGGGCCCGACGTGGGCATCAAGATCGGGCCGGGCGAGACCCGGGCCGCGTACCGCGTGGCCGAGCCGATCGAGGCCGCCCGCGTGCTCGGGCTCCTGCTCCAGATCCGGCGCACCTGGCTCTTCGGCGAGCGGGCGGTGCCGATCGAGCGGCACTCGATGCTCGCCAACGGCCGCACCGTCGCCCTGCTCACGCCCGCGGCCAAGCTGGCCTGGCTGTGCCACCCCCGGGCCGACTCGGCCGCGCTCTTCGCCGACCTGCTGGGTGGGCCGGCGGCCGGGCACTTCACGGTGGCGCCGGACCGGGGCGGCATGCCGCTCGGCCAGCGCTACCGGTGGGGCACGATGACCGTGGAGACCCGCTGGTCCGGGCTCACCGTCACTGACTGGCTGGCCACCCCCAGCGACCGCGGCGACTCCACGCTCGTACGCGTCCTCGACGGCCATGGCCGGGCCCGGCTGGAGTTCGCGCCGCGGCCGGAGTTCGGGCAGGTCGGAGTGCGGCTCCAGCACCTCGGCGACGGGCTGCTCGTGCTCGGCTCCAACGAGCCGGTGGCGCTCTACTCCCCCGGCATCGAGTGGGACGTCCGGACCGACGGCGGCTACGACACCGCGCGAGCCGTGGTGGACCTGAGCGCGGCCGGCGGCCGGGCCACGCTGGAGCTGCGGTTCGGGTCACACAGCCTGGAGCACCAGGGTGTACCCATGTCCGATCGCCAGGCGGCGGCCGAGCGGCCGTGGCGCGAGTGGGCGACCGGGTTGCGCCTGCCCGGAGTGGCCCGCGACCTGGTGATGCGGTCGGCGCTCACGCTGCGCGGCATGTGCAACGACGCCACCGGCGGCATCCTCGCGGCGGCGACCACCTCGCTGCCGGAGGAGGTCGGCGGCGTGCGTAACTGGGACTACCGCTACTGCTGGCTCCGCGACGCCGCGATGTCCGCGCGAGCGCTCGTCGACCTCGGCTCGCTGAGGGAGGCCGAGGGCTTCCTGCGGTGGGTGGACGGCTGTGTGGAGCGCACCGGCGGCCACCCCGAGCGGCTACACCCGCTGTACACGGTCGAGGGGTACGAGCTGGGCGCCGAGGCGGTCATCGACACCCTCCCCGGCTGGGCCGGCTCCCGCCCGGTGCGCGTCGGCAACCTCGCCAACCACCAGCTCCAGCTCGACGTCTTCGGCCCGGTGGTCGATCTGATCGCGGCGGTGGCCGACAGCCGCGGCTCGGTGCGCGAAGAGGAGTGGCGGGTCATCGAGGCGATGGTGCAGGCCGTCGAGCGGCGATGGCACGAGCCGGACCACGGCCTGTGGGAGGCGCGGCTGCCGCCCCGGCACCACGTGTACTCCAAGGTGATGTGCTGGATGACCGTCGACCGCGCCCTGCGCGTGCTGCGCACGCACGGCGGAGCTGCTCGCCCCGAGTGGGTGGAGCTGCGCGACCGGATCGGCCAGAACGTGCTGGAGCACGGCTGGCACGAGGGCGCCGGGGCGTACACGGTGGCCTACGGCGACGCGGAGATGGACGCCTCCAGCCTCTGGATCGGCCTCTCCGGCCTGCTGGCCGACGACGACCCGCGCTTCCTCGCCACCGTGCTCAAGGTCGAGGCGGACCTGCGCAGCGGGCCGGTCGTCTACCGCTACCGGTGGGACGACGGCCTGCCCGGCCGCGAGGGCGGCTTCCACGTCTGCACCGCGTGGCTGATCGAGGCGTACCTGCGCACCGGCCGCCGGGGCGACGCGGAGGAGCTCTTCGCGCAGATGCTGGACACGGCGGGCCCGACCGGGCTGCTGCCGGAGGAGTACGACCCGATCGCCGAGCGCGGGCTGGGCAACCACCCGCAGGCGTACAGCCACCTCGGCCTGATCCGGTGCGCACTCCTCCTCGACCACTCGTGATCAAAGCTCCGCTCAAGCAGTTCTAGCTGCTTGAGCGGAGCTTTGATCACGAAGAGGCCTCAGCGCAGGATCGACGCGGGTGGCGGTGTGAAGTTGCGCTTGGGCTTGCCCTTCAGGCCGTCGCGCAGCGTCTCGGCCACCGAGTTGATCGGCTTCAGCGACTGGCCGTCGCCCACCGCGTTGAACGGATAGTCCGGGTCGGCGATGAACGAGGCGGCCGCCAGGTCGGGCGTCATGCCGACGAACCAGGCCGCCCGGGTGGAGTCGGTCGTACCGGTCTTGCCGGCCACCGGCCGCCCCACGATCCCGTACACGCCGGGCGCGGTCGACCAGCCGCCGCACGAGCCGCGCGCGGCGCCGAAGCCGGTCACGCACCGCGCCGCGTCCGCCGCCGCCCGGGCCGCCGCCGGGCTGACCGCCTGCATGCAGCGCGGCTTGGCGACCTCGACACCCTTGTACGCGGCCTGCGCCCCGTCCGGCGCGCTGACCGACAGCACCGGCAGCGGCTCGCAGTACTTGCCGTCCGCGGCGACGGTGGCGTACGCGTTCGACATCTCCAGCGGGGTCGCGTCGGAGACGCCCAGCGTGAAGGCGCCCCAGCCGCGCGCCTTCTTCGGCGAGGCCTGCAGCCTGTCGATGTCGGTGCGCCACCGCAGGCCGAGCCGCTCGGCCATCTTGACCGCCTTGTCCGCGCCGACCTTCTGCTCCAGCTGGACGAAGTACGTGTTCACCGACTTGCCGAAGCCGGACCACATGTTCTGGCGGCCGGTCATCGCGCCCGAGGCGTTCGAGGGGCACCACCGGCCGCCGCAGCTGCTCGGCTCGCCGTCGCCGGCCAGGTACTGCGAGACGTACCGCTGCGGCGCGTGGAACGCCGTGGACATCGGCATGCCGGCGTCGAGCGCGGCGAGCATGACGAACATCTTGAACGTCGACCCCGCCTGGTAGCCGGGCATGTCGCCGCCGCCGAGCAGGGGGTTCACGGTGTTCGGGTAGTTGCCCGGCATCCGGCCCCGCTTGTTCGGGTCGGAGTGGGCGCCGTTGGCCTTCTGGTTCAGCGAGTACGTGCGGTTGACCGCCATCGCCTTGACCTGCCCGGTGCCGGGCTGGATGGCCACCAGGCCGAGCGCGAAGCGGCTCGTCTTGCCCTCCTTCTCCAGGATGTTCGCCTGCGCGCTGCGCTGGATCTTGGGGTCGAGCGTGGTCACGATCTTGTACCCGCCGCGGCGCAGCCGGTCCTCCCGCTCCTGCGCGCTGTTGCCGAACGCCTTCTGCTCGTTCCACCACGCCTTGAAGTAGTCGCAGAAGAAGCCCCAGTCGTTGTGCTTGTCGTCGACCGAGACGCAGTCGTTCGCCGGCGTGGTGAGGCGGAGCTTGATCGGGGAGGCCTTGGCCTTCGCGGCCTCCTCCGCCGTCGCGTAGTTGAGCGCCACCATCCGGTCGATCACGTAGTTGCGCCGCTCGGTGGCCGCGCGCTTGTCCTGGCTCGCCGGGTCGTACGCGGTGGGCGCCTTCACCAGCCCGGCGAGCGTGGCCGCCTCGACCAGCGTGAGGTCCTTGGGGCGCTTGGAGAAGAAGACCTCGGCCGCGGCGTAGATGCCGTACGCGCGGTGCCCGAAGTACGCCGAGTTGAGGTAGCGCTCCAGGATCTGCTGCTTGCTGGTCTGCTTCTCGAGCTCGATCGCCAGCCGCATCTCACGGATCTTGCGGGCGCTGGTCTGCTCGGTGGCCTGCTGCACCTCCACCGGCGTCTTCGCGCTGTCCCGCAGCGCCATGCGCACGTACTGCATGGTCAGCGTCGACGCGCCCTGCTGCACCTCGCCGCCCTCGTGGTTGGCGACGAAGGCGCGGGCGATGCCCTTCGCGTCCACACCGTTGTGCTGGTAGAAGCGCGAGTCCTCGGAGGCCACGATGGCCCGCTGGATGTTCACCGACATCTGCTTGATCGGCGTGTACTTGCGATGCTCCTCGTAGAACATCGTGATCAATGTCTTGCCGTCCGCGGCGTACACGTAGGTGGTCTGGGCTGGTGGTGTCACCTCCAGCACCGAGGGCATGTTGCCGACGAAATCGGCGGCGGCCTTGGCCCCGATGCCGCCGGCGGCGGCGATGGGGTAGGCGACGGCGGCCACGAGCACCCCGGCGATGAGTCCGGCGCGGACGAGGGGTGCCATCCGACTGGTTGCGGAGAGTACGCGCTTCATCACTACTCAAAGGTAGGACAAAGCCTGTCAAGACATGATCTAAAGACGCAAAACATGCCGAGCGCCGGTACCGCGAGTCGCTCGTTCATCCTGGAGGGTATGGATCTCGGGTTTCACGGCGACCTGGAAGTCGGGTCCGGCCTGGTCGACCTCGCGGTCAACGTGCGCCGGGCGCCGATGCCGCCGTGGCTGGCCGAGCCGATCGCGGCGTCCCTCTCCGACCTCGCCGCATACCCCGATCCAGCCCCGGCGACCGCCGCGGTGGCCGCCCGGCACTCCCGCCCGGGGGACGAGGTGCTGCTCACCGCGGGTGCCGCGCAGGGCTTCGTGCTGCTGGCTCAGGCGCTGCGCGGGGCACGGCGGCCGGTGGTGGTGCATCCGCAGTTCACCGAGCCGGAGGCGGCGCTGCGGCACGCCGGCCACGAGGTGACCCGGGCGATCCTGCCGGCGGCTTCCGGCTTCGCGCTCGACCCCGCGCTCGTGCCGGACGACGCCGACCTCGTCTTCGTCGGCAACCCCACCAACCCGACCTCGGTCCTTCACCCCGCGGAGGCGGTGGCCGCGCTCGCCCGGCCGGGGCGGGTGCTGGTGGTGGACGAGGCGTTCGCCGACACGACCGGCGAGACCGAGTCGCTGGCCGGCCGGCGCGATCTGCCCGGGCTCGTCGTCATGCGCAGCCTCACCAAGACGTGGGGGCTCGCCGGGCTGCGGATCGGCTACCTGCTGGGCCCGGCCGACCTGCTGGCGCGGCTCGCGGCCGTACAGCCGCTGTGGGCTGTCTCGACGCCCGCGCTGGCCGCGGCGGCCGCGTGCGCGAGCCCGGCCGCCGCCGTGGCCGAGCGCCAGATCGCCGCCGCGCTCGCCGCCGATCGCGACCACCTGGTGACCGCGCTGCGCGATCTCCCGGGCGTGACCGTCGAAGGGCGGCCGGCGTCGTCGTTCGTGCTCGTTGGCGTGCCCGGTGGCGGCCGCGTCCGGCTGGCCCTTCGCGAGCTTGGGTACGCGGTGCGGCGCGGCGACACGTTTCCCGGGCTGGGCGCCGACTGGCTACGGATCGCGGTACGGGACACTGCGATCACCGATGGTTTCGTCTCGGCCCTGCGGAAGACACTGGAGGCGTGATGATCGAGGGCATCTCTCCCCTGGACGAAGAGGCGATGGCGGCGGCACGGGCCCTGCACGCGCGGCTGACCAAGCCCGCCGGCTCGCTCGGCGCGCTGGAGGAGCTGTCGGTGCGCCTGGCCGGGCTGGCCGGTGAGTGCCCACCTCCACTGCCCCAGCCGGCCGCAGTGGCCATCTTCGCGGGCGACCACGGCGTACACGCCCAGGGGGTGACACCCTGGCCGCAGGAGGTGACCGGCCAGATGGTGGCCAACTTCCTGTCCGGCGGCGCGGTGGTCAACGCGTTCGCCCGGCAGATCGGCGCCTCGGTGACGGTCGTCGACGTGGGCACGCTGGACGAGCTCGGCGAGGGCCCCGGCCTGGTCGCGGCGAAGGTACGGGCCGGGACGCGCGACATGACCGCGCAGGCGGCACTCACCCGCGACGAGGTCTCGGCCGCGCTGGAGGCCGGTGCGCGGGTGGCGTTCACGCTGGTGGACGAGGGCGCGCGAGCACTTGTCACCGGCGACATGGGCATCGCCAACACGACCCCGGCGGCGGCACTGATCGCCGCGTTCACCGGCGCGGACGCCGAGGCCGCCACCGGGCGGGGCACGGGCATCGACGACTACCGGTACGCCCGGAAGGTCGCCGTGGTCCGCGCCGCGCTGGAGTTGCACAAGCCCGACCCGGCCGATCCGGTGGGCGTGCTGGCGGCGGTCGGTGGGCTGGAGCACGCCGCGATCGCCGGCTTCATCCTGGGCGGGGCCTCCCGCCGGGTACCCGTGATCCTCGACGGCGTGATCGCCGTGTCGGCCGCGCTCGCGGCGGCCGCGCTGGCCCCCGACGCGGTGGGCGCGATGGTCGCCGGCCACCGCTCGGCCGAGCCCGGCGCGACGATCGCGCTCGCCCACCTGGGGCTGGAGCCACTCATCGACCTGGGCCTGCGGCTGGGCGAGGGCACCGGCGCGGTGCTCGCCGTCCCGATCGTGGCGAGCGCGGTGCGGGTGCTGCACGAGGTGGCGACGTTCGACTCCGCTGGAGTGTCCGAGAAGTGACGAGCCCCTACCCACTAGCGCTGCTGCTCCAGGGCCGCCGCGTGCTCGTCGTCGGCGGCGGCGCGGTCGCCACGCGGCGGGTGCCCGCCCTGATCGACGCGGGCGCGCGCGTCGAGGTGGTCAGCCCCTACCTGACCCCGGCCCTGCGCGCGCTGGTCGACGCCGGCCGGGTCCGCTGGAGCGGGCGCCGCTTCCAGGCCTCCGATGTGGACGGTGCCTGGCTGGTCCAGGTCGCGGTCGACGACCCGATCGCCGCGGCGGCGGTGAGCGCGGCGGCGCTGGAAAGGCGCGTGTTCTGCGTACGCGCCGACGACCGGCACGCCGCCACCGCCTGGACCCCCGCCACCACCCGCCACGGCCCGGTCACGGTCGCCGTCACGGCCGGCGGCGACCCACCCCGCGCGGTGGTCATCCGGGACGCGATCCGCGAAGGCCTCCTGGACGGCACGCTGCCAGGCTGCGCGGTGCCGGCGGGCCGCTCCGAGGCCCCGGCGACGGAGGTGCTCGGCGGCGGCCGGGTCGTGCTCATCGGCGCCGGCCCGGGCGACCCCGAGCTGATCACGGTCAAGGGCCGCCGCCTGCTGGCCGAGGCCGACGTGGTCGTCGCCGACCGGCTGGTGCCCGGGCTGCTGCTGGACGAGCTGCGGCCCGAGGTGGAGCTGGTCGACGCCTCGAAGATCCCGTACGGCCCGGCCAAGGCCCAGGAGGAGATCAACCGCATCCTGGTCGAGCGGGCGGCCGCCGGGCTGATGGTGGTGCGGCTCAAGGGCGGCGACCCGTACGTCTTCGGCCGCGGCGGTGAGGAGGCGATCGCCTGCACCCAGGCCGGCGTGCCGGTGACCGTGGTGCCGGGCGTGACAAGCTCGGTGGCGGCGCCGGCGGTGGCGGGGATCCCGGTGACGCATCGCGGGGTGGCGCACGAGTTCACGGTGGTGAGCGGGCATGTGGCGCCGGAGGATGCGTCGTCTCTCGTGGACTGGCCGGCGCTGGCCCGGATGCGGGGCACGCTGGTGGTGCTGATGGGCCTCAAGAACCTGCCGAAGATCGCGGCGACGCTGCTGGCGCATGGGCGGGCACCGGAGACGCCGGCCGCGGTGGTGCAGGAGGGGACGACGGGGGCGCAGCGCGTGCTCCGGACGGTGTTGGCGGAGGTCGCGGCGAAGACGTCGGAGGCAGGCTTCCGCCCGCCCGCGATCGTCGTCGTGGGCGAGGTCGTGGACGTACTCGCATGATCGTTCGCCGGATTCTGGGCTAACGACCCCCCGCGGCACGGAGCATGGCGCGGCCCGCCGCGAGCGCTACGCGCGATCGGGCACGCTGTCCTGAGTGGACGCGCTCAGCGGTACAGAAAGTACGTTATCCGGGCCTCATAACGTACTTTCTGTACCGCTGAGCGCGCGGCTCCGCGCCACGCGATCAAACCGGGCGCCCCATCGACTGCGCCGCACCCCGACCCGCGCGTGTCATCCCCCGCCAACGAACTCGCCCCCGCCACCGACGGCTCGACGACGCCGCTCATGGGACCCGCGAAACCGACCACACGATGGCGGAACCGGGACCAACGCCATCCAAGATCGACTTAAGCCAAATGGCCTTGGAGTAGGTCGTCCAGGGAGTTTGAGCTCCCGGTCACGACCCGAGGTCGGCCTTGACCAGCGACCACACCTCAAGGTCCACCCGCCCGCTGTGCACGTGCCCGGCGTTGCGCAGCAGCCCCTCATACGTGAAGCCGGCCTTCTCCGCGACCCGCCGCGAAGCCGTATTCCCCGGCGCCACCCGCAGCTCGACCCGCTGAAACCCGTGCTCCAGCAGCAACGCGATAGCCAGCGCGTCCACCGCCTCGGCCGCCACCCCAAACCCCCGGGTGTCCGGCGTGATCGCGTAAGACACCTCGGTGACCCGGGCGACCCAGTCGGTCCGCTTGGTCCACAGACACCCGACCAAGCGATCATCCTCGCGCCGCACCACCGCGTAGTGGTCGCCGTTGCCGCTGTCGCGCCGCTCCTGAGCGCTCTCCGTGCACCAGGCCAGACCCTCGATCTGGCCGAACTCGCGCGGAAACGGCAACCACCGCTGGGTCTGCTTGTCGATGAAGACCTCGGTGACGTCCTTGGCGTCGGCGACCTCGACCGGCCGCACGAGGACGCGCGGGGTCGACACGGTCAGCGACGGAAACCGCCGCACCGCGACTTGTCCGGTCACGATTGGACCTCACCACTCGGGCTGACGGCTGGCTGCGCGGCGGCGTCCGGCGCCGCGGCCGGGCCGGGCTGTGTGGGCAGCTCGGCCGTCGAGTCGGTAGGCACCACCGGAGCGGGCACCGCGACAGCCGGGGCAGGGGCGGCCTCGGCGGGCGCGGCCGCCGCCACCAGGCGGTGGGCGATCTCCGGGGCGCCGGCCCAGTGGAGCATGAGCTGGGAGGCGTGCACGCGCCGCCACACGAAGCCCTCGGGTGTGCTGCCGCCCCACGTCCAGGCGGGGGTCTGGCCGGCGCGCGGGCTGAGCGCGCCGCGGTGCTGCTTGTAGCCGACCATGCGGGCGCCGAGCTGGGCCACCGGTGTGGAGGCGCGGGCGGTCGCCTCGCGGTAGCCGACGACCATCTGGTCGGTGCTCATGCCGGTGGCCTCGACGACCCCGCACATGGGCCGGCCGTCGAACTCGCGGGCCAGCCACAGCACGCCCGCACCCTCGGCGATGACCGGGCGGCCGGCCTGGGCGAGGGCGGCGACCTCCGTACACAGTCGACGGTTGGCGGAGAGCTCCTCCGCGAACGACTCGGGCAGCCCGCCGCCGATCACCAGCGCGTCCGTGCCCTCGGGTAGGCGCTCGTCGCGCAGCGGGTCGACCGGCACCACGTGGGCGCGGGCGGCGGTGAGCAGCTCCGCCGTCTCCGTGTACGAGTAGGAGATGGTCGGACCGCCGGCGAGGGCGACGACCGGGCGGCGCCCGACCGCGACGGCGGGGCTCTCCCCGCGCGCGGTCCACGGATCCACGCCGAGCTGGGGCGCGGAGCGGGCGAGGGCGACGAGCCGGTCCAGGTCGACCGCGCCGGCGATGCCCTCGCCGAGCCGCCGCACGCCGCGGACGGCTTCGACGCTGCGGTGCACCACCGGCACCACGCCGTCGTGCCGGGACGGGAGGGCGGCGGGCAGGTCGCGGCGGCGCAGCGCGCCGAAGACGGGCACGCCGATGTCGTCGAGCGCCTCGCGCAGCAGCTGGTCGTGGCGGTCGGAGGCGACCCTGTTGAGGATCACGCCGCCGAGCCACAGCACCTCGTCGTACGCCCGGAAGCCGTGCACCAGCGCGGCCACCGACTGGCCCATGGCGCCGACGTCGACCACGAGGATGACCGGCGCGCGGAGCGTGGCCGCGACACCCGCCGTGGAGTGCGAGTCGGCGCGGCCGGTGAGGCTGTCGAAGAGGCCCATGGTGCCCTCGACCACGGCGATGTCGGCGCCGCTCACGCCGTGCGCGAAGAGCGGGGCCACCCGGGCCTGGCCGACCAGCCGGGGGTCGAGGTTGCGACCGGGGCGGCCGGCGGCGAGCCCCAGGTAGGCGGCGTCGGTGTGGTCTGGTCCGATCTTGAAGCCGGCGGCGCGCATGCCCCGGCCCGCGAGGGCGGCGAGGAGGCCGACCGCCACGGCGGTCTTGCCGTGCCCGGACGATGGCGCGCTCACCACGACGCGCGGTACGGCGGTCATCGACGTCTCCTCCCCAATCGGCCGGGACCAGCGTAGTGCCTGAGATCACACGAGTAACCTCGTGCTGTGTACCGGTTCCTCCTGACCCCCCGCTGGCTGGGCTTTGCCGCCCTCATCGGCGTGGCGGCCGTCGTCATGGTGATGCTGGGCAACTGGCAGCTGCACCGGTACCAGCAGCGCAGTGCGACCAACGAACGGATCGATGAATCGTCACGGGTCGCACCCATCCAGCTGCCGGAGGAAGTGCCCGCGGCCTGGACCCGAGTGACTGTAACCGGCCAGTACGACCCGGCGAACGAGATCCTGGTCCGTGGGCGCACGGTCGACGGCGCGGTCGGGTTCGAGGTGGTCACGCCGCTGGTGCGCACCGACGGGCCGACCGTGCTGGTCGACCGCGGGTGGGTGCCGCCGGCGCCGGGCGGTGCGGTCGCCATGCCGAAGGTGCCGCCCGCGCCCACCGGCGAGGTGACCGTGGTCGGCCGCGTGCACCTGAGCGAGAGCCGGCCCGACTCGGTGAGCCGCCGCGAGGGCAAGATCGAAGTGCGCCGGATCGGCGTGGAGCGGCTGGGCGAGGAGCTCCCCTACCCGGTTTACGGCGCGTACGTGCTGAGCGAGGACCCCGCCAGCGGCTTCACCGAGGTCACCGTCCAGCACGAAAACTCCTGGCAGAACGCCGGGTACGTCCTGCAGTGGTGGCTCTTCGCCGCGCTGGCGGTGGCCGGCTTCGGCTGGACCGTCTACCGCGAGGCACACCCGAAGGCGGAGCCGGTCGACCGCGCCGCGCTGGCGACCGCATGACCGAGCCCGTGGTCGCCCTCATCGGCGAGATCGCGGTGACACCCACGTCCATCCGCACGCCGACCGGCGAGATCCCGCTGGCCGAGTCGAGCTGGCAGGTCGCCGACTACTGGCAGAGCGAGCAGAAGACGCCCACGTGGGCGATCGTGGCGGCGGTGCTGGGCTTCTGCGTGCTGGCCTTCTTCAGCCTGCTCTTCCTGCTGGTCAAGCAGACGGTCTACCGGGGCACGGTGCAGGTGACGGTGACCAACGGCCCGCGGCAGTACGTGGCTCGCATCCCCGTGACCACGCAGGAGCAGGTGCAGCGGATCCACCACCAGGTCAACTACGTACGCTCGCTCGCGGCGCTCTAGAGCTTTCAGGGCCCCGGTGGTGGGTCGTTCTTCAGGCACATTTGCCCGCGTTCGTGCCAGTTGCAGGCCGTATGCTCCCGCGCGGGAGTTGCTCTGCGTAAACTCGGCATGCGCTCGACCAGGATAGTCCTCGGCACGTCAGTAGATCGTGGTACGGAACAAGTAGCCCCTATGAGGGCAGCTCCGTACCACGATCTACTAGGTTGAGAGCTCACGACGGCGGGATGAGCCGATAAATCCGCAGAAAGCGCCCACTACTCAGGGCGACGAGGGGCACTCCCGCAGGAGGCGAGAAACCCAACAGCGGACGGGTGAGGCCGCGGGAGCGACGGTCGAAACCACGGCGGACATCGCGGTAGCCCAAATCTCTTTTCTGGGTTTGATCAGGGCCCGGACCACGGCGGACATCATCGCAGGACGACCTCGTCGGGAGGCACCGCGCGCCCGTAGTGCCAGCCCTGCGCGGTGTCGCAGCCCAGCTCGCGAAGCGCCGCGGCCTGCGCCGCCGTCTCCACGCCCTCGGCGGTCACCGTGAGCTTCAGCTTGTGGGCCAGGCGGATCAGCGCGGAGAGGATCTCCTGGTCGGTCTGGTCCGGGCCGCCCGGCGCGCGCAGCCCGGCCATGAAGCGCCCGGCCAGCTTGAGCGCGTGCACGGGCAGGTCGCGCAGGTAGGCCAGGTTGGAGTACCCGGTGCCGAAGTCGTCGATCGCGATCCGCACACCGAGCTCGGCGAGCGCGTGGAGCGTGCGCAGCGGCTGTCCGGCGCTGCCCATCACCGAGCTCTCGGTCACCTCCAGCTGGAGTGCCTCCGGCTCCAGGCCGGTCTCGGCGAGCACCTCCTTGACCGCGCCGACGAAGTCGGGGTCGCGTATCTGGCGTACCGCGATGTTGACGCTCATGAGAAAGGGGTGGGTATCCCGCCACGCCCGCGCCTGGCGGCACGCCTCGGTGAGCACCCACTGCCCCAGCGGGGCGATCGCGCCGGTCTCCTCGGCCAGCTCGATGAAGCGGTTGGGGCCGAGCACGCCCAGCTCCGGGTGGCGCCACCGCACCAGCGCCTCGGTGCCGATCACCATGGCGTCGTCGAGGCGCACCAACGGTTGGTACTCCACAAAGAACTCGCGCCGGGCCAGCGCCTCGGGCAGCTGGCCGGAGAGCCGGTAGCGGCTCACGTCGGAGGCGTGCCGGTCGGCGTCGAAGATCGCCCACCGGTCCCGCCCGTCGGCCTTGGCCCAGTAGAGCGTGGTGTCCGCCGCCTTCATCAGCTCGGCGGCGTCGGTGCCGTCCACCGGGCGGTCGACCACGCCCACGCTGGCCGAGACGTTGAGCACGTGGCCGCCGAGACGCACCGGCGCGCGTACCGCGTCGAGCGCGAGCTCGGCGACCCGCACGACGTCGGCCGTGCCCTTGACCTGCTCGACCAGCACCACGAACTCGTCGCCACCCATCCGGGCCACGAGGTGACCGCTCGGGGTCAGCCGCGCGGCGAGGCGGCTGGCCACGGTGCGGATCAGCTCGTCGCCGGCGTCGTGCCCGAGGGTGTCGTTGATCGCCTTGAAGCCGTCGAGGTCGAGGTAGCAGACGCCGACCCGGGCGTCCGACTCCGGCGTGATCAGGGCGCCGGTCAGCCGTTCGAAGAAGAGCGTGCGGTTGGGCAGGTCGGTGAGGGGGTCGTGCAGCGCCTGGTGGCGCAGCTGCTGCTGGAGCGAGCGGCGCTCGGTGACGTCTTCGACCATGGCCACCGCGTACAGCGGCGTGCCGTCCCGCCCCCGGATCAGCGAGACGACCAGGTCGGTCCAGATCCGGCCGCCGTCCGCCCGCCGGTAGGGCCGCTCGGTGCGGTAGTGGTCCCGGTCGCGCAGCCCGCCCGGCGGCAGGAACGCGCCGGCCGGGAGGGCGAGGAACTGGTCCCGGGTGTATCCGAACATCGCGCAGAGCGCCCGGTTGACCTCCAGCAGGCGGCCGTCCAGCGCGGCGATGCCGATGCCGAGCGCGGCCTCGGCGAAGACCGCCTGGAAGCGCGCCTCGCTCGCCATCCGGGCCTCCTCGGCCTCGATCCTGGCGTGCAGCGCGGCGGCGTAGATGTCCTCCTGCTCGCTGAGCGTCCGCTCGCGCAGCGCCTGGGCGTACCCGGCGGCGAGCGCGCCCTGCAGCAGGCCGAGGCGGGAGCCCTTGCCGATCGACTCCGCGTACGCCCCGAGCTGCTCATCGAGCACCACGAGTGTGCGATCGAGCGACGCCGGCTGGGTGAAGTGGGCGGCCACCAGCCCGGCCCCGATCTCCTGGGCCGGGCGCGGGTCGGCCTTCTCCGCAGCGAGCGCGTCCAGGAGGCGAGTGGCCGGGCCCACCAGGTGGACGGCCAGCTCGCCGGTCGTCATCGACACGAAGCTCGTCCACGCGATCGCGCGGGCCCAGCGCTGGGCGAGCCGCTCGGCGGTCACCATGGGCGGCGCTGCGTCCCTACCGTCGGATCATCGCGGCGCGCGACGGCGACGCCATGACCCTGCCGGAGCCAACCACCGACACCCACCTTTCGGACAAGGCCGGCACATTACCAGCCAGCATAGGGGGCAACGGCGCTCGCGTGGAACTTTCACGTTCTGGTGTGGATCGATCGCACGGCGTCGATCGTGTCGGCCTCCGCCGCCGTCTTGTCGTCGCGGTAACGCAAGACTCGGGCGAACCGCAGAGCGACCCCGCCGGGGTAACGCGGGCTCGCCTGCACGCCGTCGAACGCGACCTCGACCACCTGCTCGGGCCGCACGGTCACCACCCAGTCGCTCTGATCGACCGCCAACTCCAGGAAGCGTTCAGTCTGCCACCGCAAGAGCTCGTCGGTGAGGCCTTTGAAGGTCTTGCCCAACATCACGAACCCGCCGGTCTCCGGATCCCGCGCGCCGAGGTGCAGATTGGACAGCCATCCCTTGCGCCGGCCATGTCCCCACTCGACGGCCAGCACCACGAGGTCGAGCGTGTGCCGCGGCTTGACCTTGACCCAGGCGGCGCCGCGCCGCCCCACGTCGTACGCCGCGTCGGGCGACTTGACGACCACGCCCTCCTGGCCGGCGGCGAGTGCCGCGGCGAAGGCGTCCGCCGCCTCCGCGGGCGTGGTCACCGCGGTGCGGCCGACCAGCAGCGGCGCCGGCACCGCCTCGGCGAGCGCGGCCCACCTGTCGCGTCCCGGCGCGTCCAGCAGGTCGGCGCCGTCGAGGTGGAGCAGATCGAAGAAGTACGGCGTGAGCGCGGTGACCGGCGCCCCGCGGGTGGCCGCCCGGCTGGCCGTCTCCTGAAACGGGCGCGGCCGCCCCGCCGCGTCCAGCGCCATCGCCTCGCCGTCGAGCACGATCTCCCGGGCCGGCAGCGCGCGCACGGCCGCGACCACCTCGGGCAGCCGTGCCGTGATGTCGTCGAGGCTGCGGGTGAAGACACCGACCTCGTCGCCCGAGCGGTGCACCTGGACGCGGATCCCGTCGAGCTTGACGTCGACCACGGCGGGCACCCCGGTGGCGGCAAGCGCGTCGTCGACCGAGGCCGCGCTCTGCGCCAGCATCGGGGCGAGCGGCCGCCCCACCCGCAGCGTGAACTCCGCGAGCGCCGCCGCGCCGCCGGTCAGCGCCGCCGCGGACACCGCTTTGATGTCACCGGCCAGCAGCAGCGCCCGCCGCACCAGCGTCACCGGCACCTCACCGGCCCGGGCGATGGCGTCGACCAGCAGCCCGGCCTGGGCGCCCTGCCGCAGCTCACCGCCGAAGAGGCCGATGAGGTGGCGCTGCTCGTCGGCGGTGGCCGCGGTGAAGAGCGCGCCGACCAGCTCGCGGCGGCGGGCCTGCGAGCCGGCGCCGCCGACCTTGGAGATCTCCTCGATCGCCCGGTCGACGCCGGCCACGGTCAGGGTGGGCTCGGCGGCTGGTGGTGGCGCCTCGCGGAGGGTCGCCCAGCCGACGCCGGTCTGGCGCTGGCGCAGCTCCCCCGCCAGGTATGCCGACCCGGCCACGATCTCCTCCGGCTCCAGCCTTCGCAGGGCGTCGGCGAGCAGCTCGACCTTGGCCTTGCGGCTCGACGTCGCCGAGACCGCCGCCGAGGTGGCCACGAGATCCACAAAGCGCACGCCCTCACGGTAGTGGCCCGACCGACAATTCCGCGGCCACCGGCTCCGGCTCGCGCTGCTCAGCACGCTTGAGCCGGAGGATGAGGAACGCCCCGGCGACCGCCATCGCCGCGGCCACCCAGCCCGCCGTGCGCAGGCCGGCCACCAGCTCCGCCGCCGGCGCCGCGCCCGCGTCGACGTCGAGGCCGGCGTTGGCGACCGCCACCAGCGCGGCCAGCCCCACCGCACCGCCGATCTGCTGAGACGTGGAGACCAGCGCCGACGCCACGCCCTGCTCACCGCCGGAGACGTCCGCGCCGCTGGCGAGGAAGATCATCGGGTACACCATGCCGGCGAACAGCCCGAGGAACACGATGCCCGGGAGCAGCCGCCAGTACGAACCGCCCGCCGACATGCCCGCCGCGACCGCGGCCATCGACAGGCCCACGCCGAGGACACCGGTGAAGAGGGCGCCGCGCATACCCAGGCGGCTGAGCAGCCACGGGAGGAGCTTGGCCGCACCCACGATCGACATGACGCTCATCGGCAGGAACGCGAGCCCGGCGCCGAGCGCGCTGTATCCGAGGACCTCCTGCACGTCCAGGTAGAAGATGTAGTGCAGCGTGTTGATCGCGCCCATCAGCACGAAGATCAACGCCATCATCGTGACGAGGCTGCGCACGCCGAAGAGGCGCGGCGGTGCCAGCGGGTCGCGGGCGGCCCGCTCGATCAGCACGAACGCGCCCAGCAGCAGCCCGCCGACCGCCAGCGCGCCCGCCCCGCGCGTCGAGCCCCAGCCCGCGTCCGGCCCGCTGGCCAGCCCGAAGACCACCAGCGTCGAACCTGCGGTGGCGACCAGCGCGCCGGGCAGGTCGAAGCCGCCCCACGCGTAGCCACCCGCGTCGGGAGTGAGCACCCGGAGCGCGGCCACCCCGGCGGCGAGCGTGAGCGGGGCGTTCACGAAGAAGATCCACTCCCAGCCGAGGAAGTTGGTGATCACGCCACCCGCCATCGGACCGGCGACCGCGCCGAGGCTGCCGGCGACACCCCAGAGGCTGAGCGCCCGGTTGCGGGCCGGGCCGGCGGCGAAGGTGTTGTTGATCAAGGCGAGCGTGGCCGGGAAGAGCAGCGCCCCACCCATGCCCTGCACCACCCGGGCGGCCACCAGCACGCCCGGCGAGCCGGCCAGGCCGCCGGCCAGCGAGGCGAGCCCGAAGATGGCCAGCCCGAGCACGAACATCCGGCGCGCGCCGAGCCGGTCCACCGCCCGCCCACCGAGCAGCAGGAGCCCACCCAGGCCGACCGCGTACGCGCTGACCACCCATTGCAGCGACTGCGCGGTGAAGCCGAGCTCATGCCCGATGTCGGGCAGCGCGACGTACACGATGTTGAAGTCGATCGAGATGATGAACGCGGCGAAGATCAACAACGCCAGCCTGAGCCTGCTCACGGTAACCACCCATGGTCTAGGTGCACGACTTGTAACAGCACCCATCATGTGTGACCATGATCCCCAGCGTAAGGAGGCACTCTTATGTCCCAGGGAAACATCGATGTGACCGAGCAGGTCACGGCCGAAGACCAGGCCTGCACTGTGCGCCAGGTCCTAGACCGGGTGGGCGGCAAGTGGAGCATCGGCATCCTGGTGGCCGCCTCGAAGGGCCCGGTCCGCTTCACCGAGCTGGAGCGCTCGGTCGAGGGGATCAGCCGCCGCATGCTGACGCTGACGCTGCGCCAGCTCGAGCGCGACGGGCTGCTGGTGCGCACCGTCTACCCGACGGTCCCGCCCAAGGTGGAGTACCGGGCGACCGAGATCGCGCTGGAGCTCTACGACTCGCTGGTCACGCTGACGACGTGGGCCGAGCGCCACCGCGCCACGATCGCCGCCGCCCGCGAGGCATACGACCAGGAGCACGCCCTCACGCCAGTGAGTTGATGTCCTTCGGGTCGAGGACGCGCTTGGGCGCACCGTGGCGGGCCACGTTGAGCATGGCGAGCCCGATCAGCTCGGTCGTGGTGACCTGGTTGGGAAAGAGCCGCCGCACCAGCGGCGCGACCGGCGCCACGAAGCGATAGGCGATCCGGTAGAGCCGGGTCTTCGACGTGGCGCCGTGCATCGCCTGGATGAAGCCCGGCCGAAACATGTACGCCTTCGGGAAGAGCTCCAGCAGTGCGTCTTCGGTCTGCCCCTTGACCTGCGCCCACATCGCCTTGCCCCCGGTGCCGGCACCGGAGACGTACGCGAACGTGAGCTCGGGATTGTCCGCCGCCAGCACCCGGGCCGCGGCCATCGTCACGTCGTACGTGATCCGGCGGTAGTCGGCCTCGCTCATGCCGGTCGACGAGACGCCGAGGCAGAAGAAGCAGGCGTCCTGACCGGCGAGCTCACCCTCGATCGGCGCCAGGTCGAGCAGATCCTTGTGTACGACGTCGCGCAGCTTCTCGTGCGTCACCCCGGTCGGCGTGCGACCGACCGCCAGCACGCTCTCCACGTCGGGTGCGAGCAGGCACTCGCGCAGCACACCCTGCCCGACCATGCCGGTAGCACCGAAGACGACGACTCTCACGCCGCTGAACCTACCGCCACGCCGGACGGATCGGCGCCCGGCGCGACGAACGCCAGCAGCCGGGCCCCCTCCGCCTCCACCGCTGCCCGGTCGCGCTTGGTGAGCCGCCCGAACGGCTCGACCGTGAGCCGGCGCTTCGCGATCGTCCAGGTGCCGGCCACCACCCCGTCGACAAGGAAGGCCCGCACGAGGCGGTGCCGCACCATGTGCGCCCGGTGCTCGTCGGCGATCACGCGCGTGCGGTCGGCGTACGAGAACAGCAGGTTGTCGAAGTCGGCGAGGAAGCGCACCGGCGCCGGTGTGTCCGGGTCGGGCCGGGGTGCGTCCGGTAGGTCGAAGAGGTCGCGCCCCGCCTCGTCCTGGAAGCGGGCGAGCGGTAGGGCGTGCGTCACCTCACGCAGCCCGGTGAGGCCGGACCAGGTCTGCACGTCCTGGACGCTCGCCGGCCCGAACGCCCCCAGGTAGCGGGTCACGGCGACCGCCGGGTCCATCGCGGCGAGCGGCGCACCGGTCCACGAGTCGAGCGTGGTGAGCACCGGCTGGCCACTGCGCCCCCACAGGCCGCGCGGCGGCACCTGCACGAGCGGCAGGAGCCCGCGCACGCCGTGCACCAGCGAGGCCGCCGCCCGGTCGGGCCACCGCTCGCGCAGCAGCGCCCCAAGTTCGGGGCCGGACAAGGGTTTCGCCTCGACGAGCCCGCGCCCGGCGGCGGCCAAGGCGGCGAAGTCGAGACCGGCCAGCGCCGCGGCGTGGAGGGTGTTGGTGCGCAGGTCGCGGTCGTAGATCGGCTGGGTGAGCGGGCGGAGGCCGCGGGCATCGCGGGCGGTGACCAGGTGGACCGTGCCGCGCATCAGCGCGATCCGCACCACCCCGCGGTCGCGCAGCAGCCCGCTCAGCTCCTCGGGGTCGAATGTGGACAGCCGGCTCCAGAGCCCCAGGTATGGCGCGTGCGGCGCCTGCCCCTGCATGCCGACGAGGTGCTCGACCGCCTCGGCCACGCCCAGCGGCGCGCGCTCCAGCAGGAGCTGCCGGGCGAGCGTGGCGCGCCCGAGGGCACGCCACGTCAGGACAGTCGTCACCGCAGCCCGTCGAAGAACGCGCGCACGTCGTCGACCAGCGTCTCGGTCGCCAGGTGGGCGGCGTAGTGGCCGCCGGCCCGCTCGTACCGGTGCCAGGACACGATGTTGTGGTGGTCGCGCTCGGCGAACGTGCGCATCGACACGAAGTCACCCTCGAACATCGCCACCCCCAGCGGCACGGTCGTCGGCTCGGCGGGCGCCTTGGCCTGCTCGGCGTGCGCGTCCTCGTAGTAGAAGCGGGTGGCCGAGGTGGCGGTGCCGGTGAGCCAGTACAACATGGTGTTGGTGAGGATGAAGTCGTCGTCCACGTCCTCGCCGAGGAGCTGGGCGTTCCAGCCGAGGAGGCCGGCGGGCGAGTCGAAGATCGCGTAGGAGAGGGTCTGCGGCTGCTGCGAGTGGAGGATGTTGAAGGACATCTTGTTGTCGTAGAACCACTGCAGCACCTCCAAGCCCTTGTACTCCTCGGGGCTGAGCTTCTCCATCTCCGCCGGGTCGCCGGAGGGAAACGAGAATATCTGCGTCACGTGCACGCCCACCACGTGCTCGGGGTCGACGCGGCCGAGCTCGGGGCCGACCATCGAGCCCGCGTCGTTGCCCACCGATCCGTAGCGGTCGTAGCCGAGCCGCCGCATCAGCTCCGCCCACGCGCTGGCGGTCCGGTAGCGGTTCCAGCCCTTCTGCGTCGTGGGGCCGGAGAAGCCGAAGCCGGGCAGCGAGGGCACCACCACGTGAAAGTCGCGGGTCAGCGGCTCGATCGCCTTCAGGTATTCCACGATCGACCCCGGCCACCCGTGCGTGAGGATCAGCGGAAGCGCGTCCTCGCGGGTCGAGCGGACGTGGATGAAGTGGATGTTCTGCCCGTCGATCGTGGTGGTGAACTGCGGGTACTTGTTCAGCTCGGCCTCCCAGCGCCGCCAGTCGTACCCGCCGCGCCAGTAGTCGGCGAGCCTCCGCACGTACCCCACCGGCACCCCGTAGTCCCAGCCGGCACCGGGCAGCTCGTCCGGCCAGCGGGTGCGGTCGAGGCGGTCGCGCAGGTCGTCGAGGTCGGCCTGCGGGACGTCGATCCGGAAGGGCTTGATCTCGGTGTTCTCTGTCATGCCGATAACGCTACGGACCCTTCCGGTCAGGTCCTGTCCTAAAGGTCTGGCAAGATTTTCCTCGTGCTTGAGACATCCGCGAGGCTCCTCCGCCTGCTCTCGTTGCTGCAGTCCAGACGCGACTGGTCCGGCTCCGCGCTGGCCGAGCGGCTGGAGGTGAGCGAGCGCACGGTCCGCCGCGATGTCGACCGGCTACGCGACCTCGGCTACCCGGTGCACGCCTCGCGCGGCACCGACGGCGGCTACCGCCTCGGCGCGGGCGCCGCGATGCCGCCGCTGCTGCTCGACGACGACGAGGCGGTCGCCGTCGCGGTCGGCCTCCGCACGGCCGCCGGCGGCACCGTCGCGGGGATCGAGGAGACATCGGTACGCGCACTGGCGAAGCTCGAGCAGGTGCTCCCCGCGCGGCTACGCCACCGGGTCAACGCCCTGCAGTCGTACACCGTGCCGATGCCCCCTGACCGCCCCGGCCCAACGGTCGACCCAGCCGTGCTGACCCTCCTCGCCGCCGCCTGCCGCGACGCCGAGCGGGTGCGCTTCGACTACCGGGGGCACGACGGCTCGGCCACGGTCCGCTCGGCCGAGCCGCACCGCCTCGTCTCGTGGGGCCGCAGGTGGTATCTGGTGGCCTGGGACGTCGACCGCCAGGACTGGCGCACCTTCCGGGTCGACCGGATCGCGCCGCGCACGCCGACCGGCCCGCGGTTCGCACCGCGCGAGGGCCCACCGGGCGGGGCCGCCGCACACGTAGCGCGCGGGGCATCGGCGGCGGCCTGGCGCCACTGGGCCCGAGTGCTGGTGCACGCGCCCGCCGAGGTGGTGGCCGAGCGCATCAACCCGGCGGTGGGCGTGGTGGAAGCCGTCGACGCGGACACCTGCGTGCTGAGCACGGGCGCCGACAGCATCACCACGCTCGCTGTCTACCTCGGGATGCTCGACGTCGACTTCGAAGTTACGTCTCCACCCGAGCTGGTGTCGTACCTGCGCGCCCTATCCGCCCGCTACGCCCGCGCCACCTAGATTTCTTGAGTTAGACGATCTATTCCAAGAGATATCTTTCTGGGCTGCCGCGATGTCCGCCGTGGTCCGGACCGTCGCTCCCGCGGCCTCACCCGTCCGCTGTTGGTTCTTCGTGCCCGGCCGGGGAGCGTTCTGGACGATCAGGATGGGGACCGTCGTGATCGTTCGCCCGCTATGGGCGTGACACGCCGCCTCCAACGCCAATATCGGGCGACGATCAAGCGAATGGGGCGCCAGGCCACGATCACCACACGGGGCTCGGGCCACGTGCCTTCGGCTGACCCCCTCCCAGGAGCCGGTCGTGACGCGGCGTTGATGCGCGCGGCGGGCATTCGCGATCGAGCCAGGATGGCGTGGGCCGCGCGCACACTTCACCCCGCCTGGTGCCATCCGGACGGCCATCGACCGGTTCGGTCGTGGCGCGGGCCAACGCCCGGGGCCGCCATCCCAGCCGGCCGTGACAATCAGCACCCAGCGCTGGGGCCCCGGGTGTTGGCCTGCTCTGCTCTTGAACGGGTTGATGGGTGTCGGGATGGCACGTTCAACCATCCTGATGGTCCGGCGCTCCGGCCGGAGGCGAGAAAGGACCGCAACCAAACAAGCAGGGTGAGGCCGCGGGAGCAACGGCCGGGACCACCACGGACGTCGCGGTAGCCCAAGCTTGGAATAGATCGTCTAGGGCTTGCCCACGCTCGCGACGTTCGAGAGCAACAGCGCCTCGGCCAGGCACACGCGGGCGAACTCGCCGAGGTGGAGGCTCTCGTTCGGGCCGTGTGCCTGGGCGTGCGGGTCCTCGACGCCGGTGACCAGGATCGCCGCGCCCGGAAACATCTCCTGAAACGTCGCGATGAACGGGATCGAGCCGCCCACCCCGATGTCCACCGGGGCGACGCCGTCCCACGCCGTGCGGAAGGCGTCCCGCGCCGCGTCGAACATCGGCCCGCTCGCGTCGATCACGCACGGCGACCCGTCGTGCTCGAACGTCACGTCGACATGCGCGCCCCACGACACGTGCTTTTCCAGGTGGGCCTTCATCGCCGTGTACGCGCTCTTGGGTTCGTCGCCAGGCGCGAGGCGGACACTGAGCTTCGCCTTGGCCGAGGGCAGGAGCGCGTTGGGTGCCACGCCTGTCGCCGGCGCGTCGATGCCGAGCACCGACACCGCGGGCTTGTGCCAGATGCGCTCGGTCAGCCGCCCGGTGCCCATGAAGGAGACCCCTTCGAGCAGGCTGGCCTCCACGCGCAGCCGCTCCTCGGGGTAGTCGACCGGCGTGGGCCCGGCCGAGGTGAGCCCGTCGACCGCGACGTCGCCCGCCTCGTCGTGGAGCGTGGCGAGGAGCCGGGCCAGCACGGTCAGCGAGTCCGGCACCGCGCCGCCGAACATTCCACTGTGGACGGCGTGGTCGGCGGTGCGTACCTCGACGAACATGTTGACGATGCCGCGCAGCGAGGTGGTCAGCGCGGGTACGCCGATGTCCCAGTTGCCCGAGTCGGCGATCACGATGACGTCGGCCGCGAGGTCGTCGCGGTGCTCGGCGAGCAGCCGCTCCAGCGAGGCGGAGCCAAACTCCTCCTCGCCTTCCACGAAGAGCACGACGCCCACCGGCAGGTCGTCGCCGAACGCCCGCAGCGCCGCCACGTGCGCCATCACGCCGGCCTTGTCGTCGGCGGCGCCCCGCCCGTAGAGGCGCCCGTCGCGCTCGACCGCCACGAACGGGTCGCTCTCCCACAGCGCGAGGTCGCCGGTCGGCTGCACGTCGTGGTGGGCGTAGAGCAGCACGGTCGGCGCGCCGGGCGGGGCCGCCTTGAGCCCGATGACCGCGGGCAACCCATCCGAGCGCACGGTCCTTGTATCGAGCCCGCAGCCGCGCAGCAACTCCGCCACCGCTTCGGCGGAACGCTCCACGTGGGAGTGGTCGAAGCCGTCGAACGCGATGCCGGGGATGCGGACCAGGCGTTCGAGATCGGCACGGACTCCGGGAAGCTCGCGCGTGATCGCCGCGCGCAGCTCAGGCTCGCTCAAGGTCATGCCGGAATCCTACGTCCGGCCTCGTCGGGGACGCCTCGTGATCAGGTGGCGTCGCTGTCGTTGGCCGGCGGTGGCGGCGGAGGCGGAGGCTGCTCGCCACGGGCCGCGCGGGCCGCCGCGTCGCCAGCGGCGTTGAACCAGGCGCGCGCCTTCCCGGCCGCTCCGCCGGCCCACTCGCCCATGTCGGTGGCGCCGTCGCCGAGCCGCCGCAGCAGACCGACCAGCGGGTCCTGCGTATTCCGGAACGCCTCGCGGTAGGACTCAGCCGCCGCCTTGATCTCGGTCGTGACCGATGCGGTGGCGTCATCCTCGCGGCGCGGGTAGTCACCGTCGAGAATCCGCTGGTACTCCCCCGCGTCGACCCACTGCCGCAGCGACGCGGCCCGGGCCACCGGCACGGGGTGGGTGCTCCACGCGGTCATGCGGATCTTGTGGAGGCTGTCGCGGAGGTCGCCGCCCCCGTCGTACTCCGAGGCCTGCTCCAGGAAGGCCGCCGTGTCGATCTGCGACAGGTCGCCACCGCCGGCCATCTTCATGAGCAGGCGCAGCGAGGCCGACGGGTCCTGGCCGGCCAGCAGCCCGGCCCGGTCGGCGGAGAGCTCGGCCTTGCGCCACCACTCCAGCATCGCCGCGATGATGGCGCGGAGCGCGATCGAGCCGATCGGCAGCCAGCTGAGGCTCTGCGCCCAGCCGGTGAGGATCATCATGATCGTCTTGTAGACCGCATGGCCGCTGCGCACGTGGCCCAGCTCGTGCCCCAGCAACGCGCGCAGCTCATCCTCGTCGAGCTGCTGCACCGAGGCCGTGTTGATCACGATGAAGGGCTTGTCGAGCCCGATCGCCTCACCATTGAGCATCGGGTGCTGCCGCACGTAGAGCTCCGGCAGCTCGGGGATGTCCAGCGACTGGGCCGCCTCCGTGTACCGCTGGTAAACCGCTGGGTACTGCCGGTGGTCGACCCGGACGGACGAGGCGAGGTAGGTGAGGCGGAAGCCCCGCTCATTCCACATCCCGAAGAAGGCCTTGACCAGGTCATCGAAGCCGCGCAGCTCACGCAGCGCGGTGAGGGCGCCCCGGTCAGCCGGGTGCTCCCAGGCCCGGGAGCTGATGCCAGTGAGCACCACCCGCCGCCGCGCCGGCGGTCCAGCCGGTGTCGCCGCCCCGCCCGCTTCGTCTGACGTCATGGTCGCTCCCCCGGGTTAGATGTGATGCCGCTCATGCCGATGGTGCCCCAGCGTGTCCACCGCGTCCATGGCTGGCATCCCCGATATCTCCCTTAGGTGATGGTGCCGGGTCCGACGTGTCCACGACCACGTCGGCGTGCTCGGCCGTGGCGTCCGCGGCGAAGTGCGCCTCCTCCCGACGCCGCCATTTCGCCAGGGGCGCGGCGAGTGTCCCGCCGTCGCGGCGATCCGTGCGGCGGATCCGTTCTTCGAGCGGGGCGGTCAGGAAGATCGCGAGCGTCAGCTCGGGCCTGATCTCCGCGCGCGCCGAAGTGACCCCTTCCAGCACCACCACGGGCGCCGCCGGCACCTCTATCCACTCAGGACTGAAGTGGCCCGCTTCCCAGTCGTACCGCCGGTAGCGGCCGGTGCATCCCTCGCGCAAGGGGGCGAGCACCCACTCCTCCAGCCGTGGCCAGAAGGTCACCTGGTCGCCCCACCCGTCGAGCAGGTCGTCGGTGTGCACGATCGGTGTGCCGGGCCCGATCGCCTCGGCCAGCCGCGCCGCGAACGAGGTCTTGCCCGCTCCGCTCGGACCGTCGACCGCCACCAGCCGCGTCTCACCCAGCCGGGGTGACCGCGCCCAGACCTCCCGCGCGATGTCCGCCACGCCGCGCGTCATGTCAGGGCGGCCCTGATCGTGGGGAGGCGCGGCGGGCCGGCCTCGATCAGGTGCCACAGCGCGTCGGTGTCGAGGTGCTCCTCGACCAGGTCGCCGAGCAGGTCGAGCGTCCGCTCCCGGACGGCCGCGAACACCGTGTCCGGCGCCACCGCGAAGCCAGCCCGCCCCGCCAGCCGCGCCGCCTCGCTCAGGAACCGCCGCCGGAACTCGTCCGACTCGAACGCACCATGCCAGTGCGTGCCGAACACGTTGCCCGCCGCGGCACCCTCGCCCCGGCCGTCCGCGTACCGGATCAGGGGGTCGAGCGAGGGGTCGGCCCGCGAGACGTAGCCATGGTGGATCTCGTAGCCCCGCACCGGCACCGACCCGAACGCGGCGCCCGCCGGCTGCGCCAGGGTCTTGCGCGCGCCGAAGGTCACCTCGATCGGAAGCAGCCCGAGCCCCGGCACCGTCCCCCGGCGGCTTTCCACCTCGTCGTGGATGAGCGTGCCGAGCATCTGGAACCCGCCGCAGATGCCGAGCACCGGCCGCCCCGACGCCGCGTGTGCCGCGACCGCGCCGGCGAGGCCCGTCTCCCGCAGCCACGCCAGGTCGTCCACTGTGGACTTGGAGCCCGGCAGCACCACCAGGTCGGCGTCGGCGAGCTCGGCCGGCTCGATGGTGAGCCGCACCCGCACGCCCGGCTCGGTGGCGAGCGCCTCGGCGTCGGTGGCGTTGGAGACCCGCGGCAGCCGCACGACCGCGACCCGCAGCCACTCCGCCCCGCGCGGCGGCGCCGGTCGCCCGAGCACCCGCCCGTAGGCGAGCGAGTCTTCGGCGTCGAGCCAGAGATCGAGCTGCCAGGGCAGCACCCCCAGCACCGGCCGCCCGGTCGCCGCCCGGATCATCTCCAGCCCGGGCGCGAGCAGCCCTGGGTCGCCGCGAAACTTGTTGACCACGAAAGCGGCCACCAGCGCCTGGTCGGCCGGCTCCAGCAGCGCCACCGTGCCGAAGAGCGCGGCGAACACGCCACCCCGGTCGATGTCGCCCACCACGATCGCCGGCAGCCCCGCCCGCCGGGCCAGCCCCATGTTGACGAAGTCGCCCTCGCGCAGGTTGATTTCCGCCGGGCTGCCGGCACCCTCGCAGACCACCACGTCGTACTCGGCGCGCAGCCCCGCCAGGGTGTCGAACACCGCCTCGGACAGGCGCGGCCGCAGCGCGCGGTAGTCGCCCGCCGTGACCGTGTCGATCGCCTCGCCCAGCAGCACCACCTGGCTGGAGCGGTCGCTGCCCGGCTTGAGCAGCACGGGGTTGAACCGCACGTCGGCCGCCACACCACTGGCCGCCGCCTGCATCGCCTGCGCCCGCCCGATCTCGCCGCCCCGCCCACCGCTGTCGACGACGACGGCGGAGTTGTTGGACATGTTCTGCGCCTTGAAGGGCGCCACCTTCACGCCCCGCCGGTGCAGCCAGCGGCAGATGCCCGCGGTGAGCACACTCTTTCCCGCGTCGGACGTGGTGCCGGCGACGAGCAGCCCGCCGCTCACCCGCGCCTCCTGGTCGCCAGTCCGGCGGCTGCCGCGACGCCGGCGGCCAGCGCGACGGCGGCCACGCCGACCGTGCCCGAGAGTCGGGCGGAGCGGCGGACGTCGAGCGCGGCGGGGCGCGGCCCGTCGCCCAGGAACGGGCGGGTCTCGGACCGTCCGAAGTAGACGTTGCGGCCGCCGAGGCGGACCCCGAGAGCGCCGGCCATCGCGGCTTCGCAGTGGCCGGCGTTGGGGCTGGGGTGGTCGGCACCGTCGCGCCGCCAGACCCGGAGTGTCTCCGCCCGCTCGCCGTGCACCACCGGCGCGGCGGCCACTGTCAGCGCGGCGGTCAGCCGGGCCGGCGCGAGGTTGAGCAGGTCGTCGAGGCGCGCGGCCGCGGTGCCGAACCGCGCGTAGCGCGCCGACCGGTGCCCCACCATCGCGTCGAGCGTGTTGACCGCTCGATAGCCGACCAGGCCGGGCAATCCGGCGAGCGCGCCCCAGAAAAGCGGGGCGACGACCGCGTCGGAGGTGTTTTCCGCGACCGACTCGACGGTGGCGCGGGCCAGCTCCGGCTCGTCGAGGGCCGACGGATCGCGCCCGCAGAGGTGGCCGAGGCGCCCTCGGGCCGCGGCCAGGTCGGCCCGCTCCAGCGCGCCCGCCATGTGGCCGGCCTCCCGCCGCAGTGTGCGGGCGCCCAGCACCGCCCAGGTGCCCGCCGCGACGAGCACCGCCCGTGCGACCGGCCGGCGGCGGGTGGCCGCGCTCGCCGCGACCGCCACGGCGACCGGCACCCCCACGGCGAGGGCGGTGAACGCCGCGCCCGCCGCGCGATCCGGCCGGTAGAGCCGCCGCTCGAGCGCGGTCGCCGCCCGCCCGAAACCGGCCACCGGATGGAACCGCCGCGGATCCCCCACCAGTGCGTCGACGGCGAAGCCGGCGAGCATGCCCGCGGCGTTGGCCATGCTCATGACCTCACCTCCTCATCCAGCCTAGGCGCGTGCCCTGGCCCAACATCAGCTACCTGCCACCCCGTCGCGAGACCTCGGCGGAGCCGGTGAACACGTGGAGCGGCCCGCCGGGGCCGGGCAGGGCCGACCCCGGCGGGGCCCGTCTCGCGCGGTGGGGCTGGGTCCGGGCGAGACGGGCGGGTGCGGGATGGGTCGATGAGCGGACCGACCAACCCCGCCGGTATGGGTGCCGGCGGCGGCCCCACGGGAGGCAAAGGGCCGCCGCCGGCGGCGTCCGGGCCCGGGGGGCCGCGACCCTGGACGCCACCCGCCCTCCGGGCAGCTTGTCGCCAGCCGGAACCCGTGGGCGGTAGCTAGGCGGGCACCGGGGTGCGGCTCCGGCCGCGCCGGCCGCGGGTCGAACCGCCGGGCGCCCCCGTCTCGGACATGCCGCCGTCCGGGGCGGTCAGGCCGGCGCCCGGCGGAGCCCCACCCCGATCCGGCTCGGCCCCGTCGCCGGGCAGCATGTCGACGCTCAGGCCGTCTGTCGTCGAGTCGCCGCCCTCCTCCGCCTCATCCGGGTCGTCGGTGTCACCCGTGTCGCCGGCGTCGTTGTCATCCGCCTCGGTGGGGACGGTGGCGGCGGCCGCGGGTGCCAGATCCTCGTCGAACTCGCGGCCCCCGCGCAGCGTCGCCAGCGCGTCGTATCCCGAGCCGGACGAGATCGGGACCGCGCCGAAGTCGGGAGCCGGCAGGTCGTCGAACGGGTGGTCGCCCTGCCGCGTGGGCAGGTCGCCCTCCGGCACCGGCTCGGTCGCCTCGCCACGCACGCGGTTTTCCGCCTCGGCGTCCTCGACCGCACTGGTGGACCCCGTCGGAGCGGAGCGCGCGAATCGGGCCCGCCCGCGGGACAGGTCGTGGCCGACGGTGACCGCCTCCATCTCATACGTCACGCGGGAATTGCCCTCGGTGTCGGTCCAGTCGCGCGTGTAGAGGCGGCCGACCACGACCACGGGATCGCCCACCGCCACGCTCGTCGCGACGCCCTCGGCGAGCTTGCGCCAGCAGCTCACCCGCACGCGCAGGCTGTTGCCGTCGATCCATCGCCCCGTCTCGCGCTCGAGGCGGCGTGCGGTCGAGGCGACCTTGAAGTGGGCCACCAACCTGTTGCTCTGGCTGGTGCGCCGCCACTCGGGCGCCGTCATGACGTTGCCAATTATCGTGAGATAAGTTTCAAACATCGCATCTCTCCCACAGGGGTCCGAAGGGCTCGTGGTGCGAGTCGACTCGTGCGACAGCCTGCCCCCGGGACGCTGCGCCTCGCCACCACGTGACGCCGGGTTGTGGACGAGCGAGTGCTCTGTGGATAACGCCCTGATCAAGCGTTGATGTGCTAGGCAGCGCCATGACGTACCGTTCCCGCATGGAAGACGGGCAAGCGGATGTTCTCGGTGCGCCGTACCGGAGCAGGGTCATCGACCTCGGCCACGACGAGGAGGGTCCGGTCGTCGCGACGCTGGTCTCTCGGCGCGCGCAAGCGCCCACCGGGCGCGCGGTGCTCTATGTGCACGGGTTCGTCGACTATTTCTTCCAGACCCACCTGGCCGACTTCTTCACCGACCGCGGTTGGGACTTCTACGCGCTCGACCTTCGCAAGTACGGGCGCAGCCTCCGTCCACACCAGACGCCCAACTTCTGCCGCAGCCTCACCGACTACTACCCCGAGCTCGACGCCGCGGCGCGCATCATCCGTGATGAGGACGGCCACGACACGCTGCTCGTCAACGGCCACTCCACCGGCGGCCTGATCACGTCGTTGTGGACACACGACCGGCGCGCCGAGGGGTGGGTCGACGGGCTCGTCCTCAACAGCCCGTTCTTCGACTTCAACGCCCGCTGGCTCGTCCGCCGCCCGGTCGCGGCCGCCGTCGCGCGCGTCGGCCGCACCCGGCCGCTGCGAGTCGTCCCGCTCGCCCTTTCCCCGGTGTACGGCCAGACCCTCCACACCGAACAGCGCGGCGAGTGGACCTATGACCTGGCGTGGAAACCGCTGCTCGGCTTTCCGGTGCGCGCCGGGTGGCTGGCCGCCATCCGCGAGGCGCAGCAACGGCTGCGGGGCGGCCTGGCGATCCCGGCGCCGGTGCTGCTGGCCTGCTCGGTGCGGAGCTTCCGCGGCACGAGCTGGCACGAGGCGGCCACGATGGCGGACGCGGTCCTCGACGTGGAGCACATGGTGCGCTGGGCGCCCGGCCTGGGCCCGCACGTCACGGTGGTCCGCGTCGACGGCGGGATGCACGATCTCACCCTCTCCGGCCCGGCGGTGCGGGCGCGGGTCTTCGACGAGATGGAGCGCTGGATGGGCGCGTACATCGAGAGACCGGTGCGGGTCGATGAGGCTGGTGAAGCCACGGAGGCTGCCTGAGTGGCGGCTGAGCGTTGCCTGAGGGTCCGACACCGCCATCGGCCATAAAGCCGGTGCTCGTCAGCCACGCACCTGGAAACCTAGTATGTGCTGGCCAGTGTTGCCGTCACGGCGTCGTGCGCTCGTAGCTCAGCGGATAGAGCAGCTGCCTTCTAAGCAGTTGGTCGCAGGTTCGAATCCTGCCGAGCGCGCACCCTCAGCCTAATGCGAAATTCATTCACGTTCGACAGTGTCCGGAAGGCCCTACTCAGCGCCTTTTTAGCCACCAGGCCAACGCCACCGCTACCGCCGCCGTGGCCCACAGGCAGCACGTGCCGGCGACGAGCAGGCCGGCGACTCCCCACTCCACCTACGCCTCCAGCTCCTCGGCCCACCGCTCCGACCAGCGCGCCAGCGGCCGCAGCGCCTGGTAGGCCTCGCCGCCCAGCGCGGTCAGCTCGTACGAGGTGTCTGGCAGCTGCGCCACGATCCGGCTCTCGACCAGCTCGCCGAGGCGCTGGCGCAGCACGCTCGACGACATGTTGCCGCAGCGCTGCTGCAGCGCCCGGAAGCCCACCGGACCTTCCCGCAGCTCCCACAGGATGCGCAGGCTCCAGCGGCGCCCGAAGAGGTCCAGCGCGGCCATCAGCGGGCGGCCGGTGGTCGAACCCCGGACCGGCCCGCCCGGCGTCGGAGCGGTCACCGCACACCCCCTGGCGCTTCGAATAGAGAAACGCTACCGTGCTTCTAAAACAGAAGCAGCAAGGGAGGGGCCGGCCATGGCTCGCATCGCTCCGCTCAGCCCGCCGTACGAGACCGACGTCGCCACCGCGCTCGCGAAGTGGATGCCACCGGGCGCCGATCGCGAGCCGCTGGTGCTCTTCCGCGTCCTGCAGCGCCATCCCGAGCTCGCCTCGCGGATGCGCGTGACCGGCGCCGGCCTGCTCGGCCACGGCACGCTGCCGCCCGCCGACCGCGAGCTCGTGATCCTGCGGACCTGCGCCCGCGCCGGCTGCTGGTACGAGTGGGGCATCCACGCCGACGCCTTCGCCGACCTGGTCGGGCTGAGTCCGGAGCAGGTGGACGCGACCGCCGCGACCGGGGCGGGCGACGACCTGCTGACGGCGGCGACCGACGAGCTGCACGACACCGCCCGCTGGTCGGAGGCGACCTGGCGGGCGCTGCGCGAGCGCTACACCGACGAGCAGCTGATCGAGCTGCTCGTCCTCGCGGGGTGGTACCGGACGATCAGCTATATCGCCGGAAACTTGCTGGACGGCGAGGATGCCCGCCAGGATCGGGTGCGTGATCGACCGGCTCACCGCTGACGACCTGGACGCCTGCCTCGCCCTCGCACAGGATCGGGACTGGCCGCCGGAGCGGCACAAATGGCGCCTCCTGTTTGACATCGGCACGGTCTACGGCGTGCGCGACGAGGCCGGCGAGGTCATCGCCACCACGATCCTGACCCGCTACGGCGCCGAGCTGGCCGCGATCAGCATGGTGCTCGTCGCCAGCAGCCACGGGCGGCGGGGCATCGGCCGGGCGCTCATGACCCAGGCGATCTCCGACGCGGGCACCGCGACCGTCTTCCTCAACGCCACCGACTACGGCCGCCCGCTCTACGAACGGCTCGGCTTCGCCACCGTGGGGCGGACGTTCACCCACATCGGACACTTCACCAGCGGCGGCGAGCCGGCCTCACGACCCGTCACACCCGCCGACTGGAGCGCGATCCACCGGCTCGACACCGAGGTCAACGGCGCGGACCGGCGGATCCTCATGGACCGCCTACCGGGCTTCGCGTCTGAGGTGCGCGCCGTCGTGCGCCAGGGTGCCATCAGCGGGTACGCCGCCGTGTGGCCCAACCACGGCAACACCGTGATCGGTCCGGTGGTGGCCGGGACGCCGGCCGAGGCCCGCACCCTGATCGCCGACCTGGCGGCGGGAGTCGACGGCCCGATCCGCCTCGACCTCGACGACCGCCATCCCGAGCTGCACGGCTGGGCGGTGGAACGGGGCCTGGAGCCGCGCGCGTCGACGGCGGTCATGGCGCTCCGGGGGCCGCTGCCGGGTGACCGCCGACGGTGGTTCGTCCCGATGATGCAAGCACTGGGCTGACCACCTTGACAGGACGTACTGGCGCCACGACCCTTTGTGATGACAACCCTCTATATAGGAGGTCGCGGTGGCCAAGGGGAAGTTCGAGCTCGTGTTCCTCGCCGGTGGCTTGCTGCTCGACGTGCTGGCCATGCGCCTGCGCCGGGCACCGGCGACGCCCCGCGAGGCGGTGGGTGCCGCGATGTTCGCGCTGGACCAGACGTTCGACGAGCGGCGCGCACAGCTTGCCGACCCGCGGAGCGTCGCCGACCAGATCGATGTGATCAAGGCCGAGCTCTGCTCCGACGAGCCGCACAAGCTGGTGCTCGAGGCCTACCTCGACGAGCTGGCCGTCCGCTGCGCGTCCGACGTCGAGCTCAGCGAGGCGGTCGACCGCCTCCGCGAAGCGGTTCGCGGCTGGCAGGGCTAGCGACCTAGGCGCGAGCCGGCCCGTGGTAGTCCGCGGCGACGTAAACGGCCCGTCGCTCCCCGCCACCGAAGGCGAAGCGGCGCACGTAGGTCACGCGGTCGCCGCTGTCGGCTGGAGAGGTCACGTTGAAGTGCGTGGGTAGCGACTCCTGCCCCCGAGCGACACGTCCCGGCGTCACCTCGTGCCGCTCGCCATCCCATGGACCACCGAGGAAAAGAACTCGCATTAGCTGATCGTGCCCCATCTACGCCCAGTTCGACAGTCCTGACCGACGTGGTACCGTCGGCGGGTTGCAGTTTGGTTTCCGTGTGCCCAGTTAGCGCTTGGTGGACAGATGACCGCCAGGCGCTTTTTGTGTCGCCGGATTTCCGGACGAGGCTGATCAACGCCTGCGACGCAGGGCCCGCAGGGTGCGGACCCAATCAGCCTTGTGGAGGAGTAGACATGGCTTTCGGCACTGTGAAGTGGTTCAACGCGGACAAGGGCTTCGGTTTCATCGCCCAGGACGGCGGCGGCCCGGACGTGTTCGCGCACTACTCGAAGATCGCGTCCGCTGGCTTCCGCAGCCTGGACGAGAACCAGCGCGTCGAGTTCGACATCGAGCAGGGCCAGAAGGGCCCCCAGGCGACCAACATTCGCCCGGTTTGATGGAGCGCGCTCCTGCCGTCAGCGCGGTGGGAGCGCGCTCTCACGGCGCACCCGCGCGTCACCTGGCCGCGGCTCACCGAGGGATCACTCTGAACAACCTTCCTTCCCGCGGTATCGACGACCTCCGCCTGGGCCCCGCGCCATTCGTGCCCGAGGTATGGCTGTTCCTGGCCGAGGACGCGATCCTGCTCTGGGCCCGGCTGGAAGCCGCCGCCGGGCGGCGGCTGCCGGCTCCGTTCTGGGCGTCCGCGTGGGTCGGCGGGCAGGCACTCGCGCGGTACGTCCTGGACAATCCGCAGACCGTCGCCGGCCGTCGCGTGCTCGATCTCGCGAGCGGCTCGGGTCTCGTGGCGATCGCCGCGGCCATCGCTGGCGCGAGCGAGGTGGACGCCAACGACATCGATCCGTTCGCCATCGCGGCCATCGAAATGAACGCCCAGGTCAACGATGTCGCCATCCGCCCACGATGGGGTGACCTGCTGGACGGTGACGGCGAGGGCGCCGACGTGGTGCTCGCCGGCGACGCCCTCTACAACCCGGGGCTGGCCGAGCGGGCCGTACCCTTCCTGGCCCGGGCGGCCAAGCGCGGCGCGCTGGTGCTGATCGGCGATCCGGACCGGGGTCACCTGCCGCCGGACTGGCTGGAATCGGTGACCAGCTACCGGGTGCCGATCGCCGGGGCGCCGGAGGACGCGCAGATCGACCGCACCTCCGTGCTCACTCCCCGGGTCTCAACCACCTAGCCCGAAGGCCGCCGCCAAGCGGCGCAGCCCTTCGCCGATCCGCTCGGTGGGGATCGCTCCGTACCCGATCACCAGCCCGTCCCGCGCCGGCTCGCCGAGGTAGTAGTCGCGCAGCGCCTGCACGCCCACGCCGGCCGAGCGCGCGGCGGCCACGACCGGTTCGAGTTCTACAGTGGACAGCGCGCACAGGTGCAGGCCAGCCGCGGACGGCACCACCCCGAGCCACGGCGCGAAGTCCTTTTCCAGCCCCGCGACGATCCGGGCGTGCCGTTCGGCGTACTGGCGGTTGGCTTTGCGCACGTGCCGGGCGAGCAGCCCTTCGTCGATAAACCGGGCCAGCGCGGCCTGCGTCGGCAGGTCGCCGTGCCAGTCGCTGAGCAGCTTGGCGTTCGCGAGCGCGGGTTGCAGCGAGGCGGGCGCGACCAGAAAACCGAGCCGCAGCATGGGCAGGAGCGTCTTGCTGAACGAGCCGACGTACACCACCCGGCCACCGCGGTCCAGGCTCTGCAGCGGCTCCAGCGGCCGGTCCTCGAAGCGAAACTCGCTGTCGTAGTCGTCCTCGATGACCAGCGCGTCCCGCCGTTCCGCCCACGCGAGCAGCGCCGCGCGGCGGGCGAGGGAGAGCGGTGTACCCATCGGAAACTGGTGTGACGGCGTGACGTAGACGAGCCGGGCGGCGGCCGGGATCGCGGCCACGTCGATGCCCTCGGCGTCGACCGGCACGACCACGACCCGCGCGCCGAGCGACTGGAAGAGCAGCCGCGCCGGCCAGTAGCCGGGCTCCTCCACCGCGACGGTGCCGCCCGGCTCGATGAGCACCCGGCCGACCAGGTCGAGGGCCTGCTGGGCGCCGTGCGTCACCAGCACGTCGTCGGCGCCCGCCCGCACCGACCGGGCCACGCCGATGTGGCGGGCGATCGCGGCGCGCAGACCGGCGTGCCCGCGCGGATCGCCGTACGTGGCCGAGCGGACCGCGGAGGCGCGCAGTTCGCGGGCGACCAGCCGGCGCCAGGTCTCGATCGGGAAGAAACGGCCGTCCGGCACGCCGACCGCGAAGTCGTACTCCACAGTGGACCCAGGGGCGGCCGGCACGGCGAGGGTGCGCCACACCGGCCGAGGGAGCACGTTCGAGCCGGACGGCGCGGCCCGGGAGCGGAGCCGGCCGAGTGTCTCGGTCGACACGAAGGTGCCCGCACCCACCCGGCTGACCAGAAACCCCTCGGCCGTCAGCCGCTCGTAGGCGACCGCGACCGTGTTGCGGGAGACCTCCAGCCGCTGGGCGAGGTCTCGGCTGGGCGGCAGTCGCTCCCCGGAGCGCAGGCGCCCGTCCAGGATCGCGTCGAGCAGCTGGCGGTAGATGCCGGCGGCGAGATCGCGGCGCCCGGTGAGGCTGACGTGGATGTCCATCGCCCGCAGCCTAACCCGAGTCCGGTCCGAGTGTGGGAGCGCTCTCACAAACCTCCCGGGAGTCGTTTGGTAACAGCTTGAGAGCGCTCTCTTGACAAGCTGGACACTAAGCACGACCCTCCTCGTGTGAGAGCGCTCTCAGTGAGCGCGGCATGAAAGGGGCACTCATGCACGTCAACTCCCGCGGTCGCAGAGCTCGTGGTGGCTCAGCGGCGGCCGTGGCCGTGGCCATCACTATGGCAACCTTGCTGGCCGCCTGCGGCGGTGACGATGGAGACAGTGGTAGCGCGGACGGGCCGATCACACTGACGGTCGATGTCTTCGGGCAGTTCGGATACGAAGAGCTCTACAAGCAGTACGAGGCGAGCCACCCCAACGTGAAGATCGTCGAGCGGGGTACCGGAAGCAACCTCGACGAGTACTCGCCGAAGCTGACCCAGTGGCTCGCGGCGGGCAAGGGCGCCGGCGACGTCGTGGCGATCGAGGAGGGCCTGCTCGTCGAGTACAAGGCCAACCCCGGCAACTTCGTCAACCTGCTCGACCACGACGCGGCCGGCCTCAAGGGCAACTTCATGGAGTGGAAGTGGAACCAGGGGCTCACGGCTGACGGCAAGCAACTCGTCGGGCTCGGCACCGACGTCGGCGGCATGGCGATGTGCTACCGCAAGGACCTCTTCGAGAAGGCCGGCCTGCCCACCGAGCGCGACGCGGTCTCCAAGCTGTGGCCCACGTGGCAGGAGTACATCAAGGTCGGCGAGCAGTTCAAGGCGAAGAACACCGGCGCGGCCTTCCTGGACGCCGCCACCAACACGTTCAACACGATCGTGCTCCAGTACGCCGGCACCGGCGGCGGCTTCCACTACTACGACACCAGCAACACCCTCGTCGTAGACAGCAACCCGGTGGTCAAGCAGGCCTGGGACACCACAATGGACATCATCGACTCCGGCCTGTCCGGCAAGTACCAGGCCTGGTCGGACGACTGGGTGGCCGCGTTCAAGCAGGCCAAGTTCGCCACGATCGCCTGCCCTGCGTGGATGACCGGCGTCATCGAGGGCAACGCGGGCGCGGGCGCCACCGGGAAGTGGGACATCGCGACCGTGCCCGGCAACGGTGGCAACTGGGGCGGCTCCTTCCTCGCCGTGCCCAAGCAGAGCAAGCACCAGGCCGAGGCGGTCGAGCTGGCCAAGTTCCTGACCAGCCCGCAGGGCCAGATCGGCGCGTTCAAGGCGAAGGGCCCGCTGCCCTCCTCGCCGCAGGCGCTGGACGACCCGGCGATCACCGGGGCGACGAGCGCGTACTTCAGCGGGGCACCCACCGGCCAGATCTTCGGGACCGGTGCGAAGAGCCTCAAGCCGGTCTACATGGGACCGAAGAACCAAGCGGTGCGGACCGAGGTGGAAAACGCGGTGCGCACGGTCGAACTCGGTCAACGCAGTCCCACAGACGGCTGGGCCGACGCCGTGAACAACGCCAAGAAGGCCGCGGACAAATAGGTGGCCACCAGCCTCGACATCCGTACTGAGCCCGGGACGCCGGTCACCCACCGGCGTCCCGGGTCACCCCGCCGGCTGCGCCTGAGCCGCCTCGACGTGAAGTACTCGCCGTACCTGTACATCGCGCCGTTCTTCCTGCTCTTCGCGGTGTTCGGCGCTTACCCGCTGGTGTACACGTTCTGGGTCTCGCTGCACGAGTGGGACCTGCTCGCTCAGGATCACCCGTTCGTGGGGCTGTCCAACTACAGCGCGCTGATGAGCGACACCGACTTCTGGAACTCGGTGTACAACACGCTCGGCATCTTCGTCATCTCGACGGTGCCGCAGCTGCTGCTCGCGCTCTGGCTGGCCAACCTGCTCAACCGCCAGCTCCGCGCGCGCACCTTCTTCCGGATGGGCGTGCTGATCCCGAACATCACCTCGACGGCCGCGGTGGCGATCGTCTTCGGGCAGCTCTTCAGCCGCGACTTCGGCCTCATCAACTGGGTGCTGGGCGGGGTGGGGATCGGCCCGATCGACTGGAACGCGAGCAAGCTGGGCTCGTGGATCGCCATCTCGACCATGGTCGACTGGCGGTGGACCGGCTACAACGCGCTCATCTTCCTGGCCGCGATGCAGGCCATCCCCCGCGACCTGTATGAGTCGGCCGCGATCGACGGGGCCCGCCCGTCGCGGCAGTTCTGGTCTATCACGGTGCCGCTGCTCCGCCCGACGATCATCTTCTGCGTCATCATCTCGACGATCGGCGGCCTCCAGCTCTTCACCGAGCCGCTCCTCTTCAACTCCGGCACCAACCCGATCCGGGGCGGGTCACTGCGCGAGTCGCAGACCATGACGATGTACATGTTCGAGAACGCCTTCGCGCCCAACTACAACTTCGGGTACGGCGCCGCGGTCGCCTGGATGCTCTTCGCCCTCATCGTCGTCGTGGCGATCGTCAACGTACTGATCATCCGAAGGGGGGCGCGGTCCTCATGAACGGCGGTCTGTGGAAGGGCACGAGGCTCACCTACGTCGCCCTCTTGCTCGCCGGGGTGATGTCGATCTTCCCGATCTACTGGATGTTCGTCGTGGCGACGCGCTCCAGCGACGCGATGGGCGAGGTGCCACCACCGGTGACGCCCGGCGGCAACCTGCCCGGCAACCTGGACCGCCTCTTCGCCAACGCCGACGCGCACTTCCTCACCGGCATGCTCAACTCGGCGATCGTGGCCGGCTGCGTGACGGTGAGCGTGGTGTTCTTCTCCTCGCTGGCCGGCTTCGCCTTCGCCAAGCTGCGCTTCCGCGGCTCCAACGTGCTGCTGCTCGTCATCATCGCCACGATGATGGTGCCCACGCAGCTGGGCGTGATCCCGCTGTACATGCTGATGACCGACCTCGGCTGGAACGACCGGCTGCAGGCCGTGATCGTGCCGGCGCTGGTCACCGGCTTCGGGGTCTTCATGATGCGGCAGTACGCCAGCCAGGCCGTCTCGGACGAGCTGATCGAGGCGGCGCGGGTCGACGGCTGCGGCACGTTCCGCATCTTCCGCAGCGTGGTCGGCCCCGCGCTACGCCCGGCCGCCGCGGTGCTCGGCCTTCTCACGTTCATGACCACGTGGAACGACTTCCTGTGGCCCTACGCGGTGCTGAACGACCCGGAGAACCCGACCGTCCAGCTCTCGCTGCGTGCCCTTTCCAACGGCTACTACCAGGACATGTCGCAGGTCTTCACCGGTACGGCCATCGCCACGCTGCCGCTTCTCGTAGTCTTCATCATCTTCGGACGCCAGATCATCGGGGGGATCATGGAAGGCGCGGTCAAGGCGTGACGACCGCACGGGAGCGGCCGACGCTGGAGGAGGTGGCGCGCCGGGCGGGAGTCTCGCGGGCCACCGTCTCCCGGGTGGTCAACGGCTCCACCACCGTCGCCCCGCCGATCCAGGAGGCGGTACGCCGGGCCGTGCGCGAGCTCGGGTACGTGCCCAACCTGGCCGCCCGCACGCTGGTCACCCAGCGGACCGACTCGATCGCGCTGGTACTCCCCGAGACCGCCACCCGCGTCTTCTCCGACGACCCCCTCTTCCCCGGCATCGTGCGCGGGGTGAGTCAGGAGCTGGAGGCGGCGGACCGCCAGCTGGTACTCATGATGGCCGGCTCGGCGGCGAGCCACGACCGCATCGAGCGGTACGCGATGGGCCGCCACGTCGACGGCGTCATGTTCGCCTCGATGCACGGCATGGACCCACTTCCCGGCGCGCTGGCCAGGATCGGCATGCCCGCCGTCTGCAGCGGCCGCCCGTTGGGCCGCCCAGGTGTGCCCTATGTGGACATCGACCACATCTCCGGCGTCACCAGCGCCGTACGCCACCTGCTGGACAGCGGCCGGCGCCGCATCGCGACGATCGCCGGCCCGCAGGACATGGTCGCCGGCATCGAACGCCTCGCCGGCTACCGCCAGGCACTCCGGGAGTCGCAACGCCGCTCGATCGTGGCCGTCGGCGACTTCACCCGCGAGTCCGGCGCGGCCGCGATGCGCCACCTGCTGGAAGACGACCCCGCGCTCGACGCGGTCTTCGTCGCCTCCGACCTGATGGCCGACGGCGCGCTACGCACCCTGCGCGAGGCCGGCCGCCGGGTACCGGACGACGTCGCGGTGATCGGCTTCGACGACGCCGACTTCGCCCGCTACACCGACCCTCCACTGACGACAGTCCGCCAGCCGATAATCGAGATCGGCCGCGAAATGGTCCGCCTACTGCTCCGCCTGGCCGACGGCGAGCCCGTCGAAGACGCGCTCATCCTCCCCACCCACTTGGTGCTGAGAGACAGCGCCTGAGCGTGGGTCGTTCTTCAGGCACATTTTGTCCCGGGTCCGTCTCAGTGGCGGACCGCCGCTCCCGCCGGAGACCGCGGCGGTCGGCGGCTCGCCAGCGCTCGCCGAAATCCCCGACCCCCGCTGCCAGGTCCGCCGTGCAAGTTCGGTCTGCCTGTTAGGCGGTCTCCGCCACGGCCGCTAGCGGGGGGTAGCGGGTGCTGCTGCGACCCACGTCGCGCGCGACAACACCACAGCCCTTGACGATCCGCTTTCTAGGGAGGCAGAGCGCCGGACGCTGGCTGGCCGCGCGGGCTGTGAAACGCGGAGGGTGGGGCCGCGCGGGAGCTTTCGGGGTGGGGTCATGCTCGCCGTTCTTTAAGCCCATTTTGCCCGCGGCCGTGTCAGCTGTAGGCCGTATGCTCCCGCGGGCCGGCGGGTCCGCGGGGGTTGGCGTTACCCCTTTTGCCTCCGGCGGGAGCGCCCCGGACCATCAGGATGGTGGAAGTGCCATCCCGACGGCACACAGGGTTGGGGTGTGCGGCGGGCAGCCGGCCGGGGTCGGGGGTGCGCGGGTCCGTATGGTCATCAGCCGGCGGGAGGTCCCGGGCGTCGGTTACGGGGCCTCTTCGACCGGGAGCAGCACTGTGAACTCGGTCTTGCCGGGCTCGGACTTCACGCGGATGTCGCCGTGGTGCTTGTTGACCACGATGCGGTACGAGATGTCGAGGCCCAGCCCTGTGCCCTCGCCCACCGGCTTCGTGGTGAAGAACGGCTCGAAGATGCGCGGCCGGATCTCCGGGTCGATGCCCACGCCCGTGTCGCCGACCGTGACCGCGACCTGTTCGCCGTCGAGCTCGGTGCGGATCGTCAGCGTGCCGCGCTGGCCCATCGCGCCCAGCGCGTTGTCGATGAGGTTGGTCCAGACCTGGTTGAGCTCGGCGGGGTAGCAGGGGATCTCGGGCAGCGTGGGGTCGTACTCCTTCACGACGGTCACGTCCGGCGAGATCTTCGCGGTCAGCATCACCAGCGTGGAGTCGAGCAGCTTGTGCAGGTCGACCACCTGGTGCGGCGCGCGGTCCAGCTGCGAGTACTGCTTGGCGGCGCCGACCAGCGCGGAGATCCGGCCGACCGACTCGTCGATCTCGCCCATGAGCAGCTCGGTCTCGATCGTGTACGTCAGCCAGCTCACCGCCGACTGCAGGTCGCTCGGGTCGACCGCCTCGGCGATCAGGTCGAGCCAGGCCACGTTGGCGTCGCCGGCGACCAGGGTGGCGGCGTGGTCGTACTCGAAGGACGGGGAAAGGCCACGCTCCTGTAGCCAGTCGACCACCGCGTCCTCGGCGTCGCTGGACTCCATCGCGGTCAGCTTGGGGGCGTTGGCCGCACGCTTTACCGCGGTCTCCTGCAGCTCGACGAGGCGGTGCAGCTGCTTCACGTTGATCTTGCCTTCGGCGATCATCGCGAGCTTGTGGCGCATGCCGGCGACCTTGTCGCGCAGGGTGGCGGTGGCGCGTACCGCCGCGGAGGCCGGGTTGTTGAGCTCGTGGGTGAGGCCCGCCGACAGCGAGCCGAGCGCGATGAGGCGCTCCCGCTCGCTGACCGCGCTCTGCATCCGCCGCTGGCCCCAGAAGAGCCCCTCCATGAGGTGCAGGGCCATCGGGAACCAGCTGCGCAGGGTCGGGCCGAGCTGGTCGGCCGGCAGCTCCAGCACCTTCACCGGCGTGATGGCGACCATCGAGTTGGGGTACTTCTGGTCGACCTGGTCGCCCAGGAACGCCTGGGTGGCCCCCGCGTACACACCGAGCTGGTCGGTGCGGGTGACCTCGATCTCCTGCCCGTGCACGTTGCGGGTCAGCGTGATCGCGCCTTCGAGCAGCACCACGAAGCAGGTGGCCGGCTCGCCCTCGGAGTAGACCCGGTTGTTCGCCTCGTACTCCACCACCGTGCTGTGGTCCTGCACCCACTGCAGCTTGTCCTCGTCGAGCGACTCGAAGAGGAACAGCTTCCGGAGATCGTCCTTCGAGATCATTGCGCCTCCAGGTACCTGTGCACGAGCGTGACCGCCATCGCGCCCTCACCCACCGCGGACGCCACCCGCTTGACCGAGTTGGCCCGCACGTCGCCGGCGGCGAAGACGCCGGAGACGCTCGTCTCCAAGTGGTACGGGTCGCGGTCGAGCCGCCAACCCTTGGGCCGCCGCCCGCCGACGACGAGGTCGGGGCCGGTCACCACGAAGCCCTGGGAGTCGCGCTCCACCAGACCATCGAGCCAGCCGGTGTGCGGCTCGGCGCCGATGAAGACGAACAGCCATGAAGCGTCAACATCCCGCGTCTGCCCGGTGTTCCGGTCGCGGAGTGTGAGCCCTTCGAGGTGCTCGGCGCCGTGGCCGGCCGTCACCTCGGTGCAGGTGTGCACCTGGATCCGGGGGACGCTCTCGATCTGCTCGATCAGGTATGTCGACATCGACTGGGTCAGGCTCTCGCCCCGCACGAGCAGGTGCACCCGAGACGCGTACCGCGAGAAGTAGATCGCCGCCTGGCCGGCCGAGTTGGCCCCGCCGACGATGTAGACGTCGGTGCCCGAGCAGGACGGTGCCTCGGTGGCCGCGCTGCCGTAGAAGACGCCGCGGCCGGTGAGCTCGGCGAGGCCGGGCACGTCGAGCGTGCGGTACGACACGCCGGTCGCGAGGATCACCGTGTGCGCCACGATCTGCGGCCCGCTGGCGCAGGTGAGCACCCGGGCCGAGCCCTTGACGTCGAGGCACGTGACGTCCTGCGCGGTGAGCAGCTCGGTGCCGAAGCGCTGCGCCTGGCGGCGGGCCCGGTCGGTCAGCTGCGCGCCGGAGACGCCGTCCGGAAAGCCCAGGTAGTTTTCGATCCGGCTGCTCTGGCCGGCCTGGCCACCGGTCGCCCGCCGCTCGACCAGGATCGTGCGCAGGCCCTCCGACGCGCCGTACACGGCGGCGCCGAGCCCGCCCGGGCCGGCACCGACCACGGCCAGGTCGTAGAAGTCGGCCGCGGGGGTGGTGGTGAGGCCCACGTGGGCGGCCACCTCGGCCTCCGACGGCCGCACCAGCGTCTTGCCGTCCGGCGTGATGACGATGGGCACGTCGGACTGGCTCGCCCCGGACGCGGTCAGCAGCCGCTGCCCCTCCGGCTCATCGATCAGATACCACCGGTACGGCACCATGTTGCGGGCGAGGAAGTCGCGGATCTCGAACGACTCGGCCGACCACCGGTGCCCCACCACGCGCGTGTCCGCCTCCGGCGAGGCGGGCGTGGTCTGCCACGCCTCCAGCAGCGAGTCGAGCACCGGATAGAGCTTCTCCTCCGGCGGGTGCCAGGGCTTGAGCAGGTAGTGGTCGACGTCCACGAGGTTGATCGCGTCGATCGCGGCCTCGGTGTCCGCGTACGCGGTCAGCAGCACCCGCCGGGCGAGCGGGAACAGGTCCATGGCGGTCTCGAGGAACTGGATGCCGTTCATCTGCGGCATCCGGTAGTCGGCGAGCAGGACCGCCACCTGCTCACCGCGCAGCTTTATCTCCTTGAGCGCGTCCAGCGCCTCGGCTCCTGAACTCGCCCGCACGACGCGGTAGTCCTGACCGTAGCGGCGCCGCACATCGCGCGCGACGGCCCGGGAGACAGCCGGGTCGTCGTCGACCGTCACGATCGCTGGGTTGGCCATTGCCCAATCAAAGCACGCTCAGCCGCCGTGACGTTCCTCGCGCGCTTTCTCCCACCTCTCCAGCAGCTCGAGCATCCCGTCCTGGATGAAGAGGTAGAACTCGTGCACCTCGGCCAGCCGCGCGCCGGACGGCGAGGATGTGTCGCCGACGGCCTCGACGCCTTCGTAGATGATGTCGGCCATGCGCTTGTACACCCCGCCGCGGACCATGCTGGCGGTGTACCAGGGGTCGTCCGGCATGCGGTAGCGGTCGCTGCGCGAACCCGGCACCGGCTCGCGCACGATGAACTGCAGCTGCATGAGGTAGCGCACCGCCCCGGATACGGCGGCCGGGCTGACCCCGATGCGCTCGCCGATCTGGCCGGCGGTCAGCCCCGGCTCGTCGGCCACCGTGAGCACCGCCAGGATCCGCGCCGGCATCCGGGGAAAGCCCAGGTCGCTGAGGGTCATAGCGAAGTGCTCAACGAAGCGGCGAACCGCGTCCTCGTCCCGCTCCTTCTTCATGGTTCACCACCTTTCGTGTGCCTGTGGCGGCGCCCGGAGGCGCCGCCACCCGCTGTCACAGTGCCAGGTCCCGCCGCCGGAAGAGTGCCAGGCCGGCCGCCCCGAATGCCACCGCGACCACGGTGAGGGCGATCAGCGGGCCGGCCGTCGCGCTCGCCGCGGGCACCGCCGGCACGTGAGTAAAGGGCGAAATGTCCCTTACTGCCTGCGGCAGCCCCAGGAGCTCACCCAGCTGACCGACGATCAGGCTGATGGCGAACGCGCTCCAGGCCAGCCCGATGGCGAACCTGGGCAGCAGCCCGAACGCGGCGACCGCGACCCCGGCGAGGATCAGTGCCGCCGGCAGCTGCACCAGCGACGCGCCGGTGAGGTCGGCCACCTGGCCGCCGCCCTGCCCGCTGCCGCTCAGCACGGCTACCAGGCCGGTGGCGGCACCGCCGACGACCAGGAGCAGCGCCGCGCCGCCCACGGCCACCGCGAGGTGACTGGCCAGCCAGGTCAGCCGCCCGGTGCCGGTGGCGAGCACCGCCTCGGCGGGACCGCCGGCCTCCTCCGCGCGGGGGCGCATCAGCGCCTGCACCACGTACGCGGCGGCCATCGCGCCGTAGATCGCCATCATCGCGGCGAAGAACGCGTCCATCAGGTCCGCGCTGCTGCCCCCGGCCAGTTTGGTGATGGTGTCGGCCGTGCCCTGGTTGTCCTCGAGCGCGTCCCCGACGGTCTCGCTCAGCGACCCGACGGTCGCGCCGTACGCCGCCATCGCGATACCCCAGCCGAGCAGCGTGCCGCGCTGGAGCCGCCACGCGAGGCCGAGTGGGCTGAGCAGTCCCGGCGTCGCCTTGGCCGGGCCCGGGCGGGTGGGGATCATGCCCATGCCCACGTCCCGCCGCGCGGTCAGCGCGAACGCCAGGGCCACGCTCGCCGCGAAGGTCACCAGCGGCAGGGTCAGCACCCACCAGCGGTCGCCCTCGTACTGGCGCATCTCGGTGACCCAGCCGATCGGCGAGAGCCACGTTGGCCAGGCGCTCACCATCGTGTACCCGTCGGGCCGCACCTCCCCGAGCACGTCGCCGAGGCCGCGTACCACATAGGCGGCACCGACCGCGGCGGCGGCGATGCCGTTCGCGGCGCGCGAGGTCTGGGTCACCTGGGCGGCGATCGCCGCGAAGCCCGCGAAGACGATGCCCACGGCGGCGATGCCGGCGCCGGCGCCGACCGACCCACCGGCCGGCTGGCCGTAGCCGATCAGGGCGAGCGTGATCAGGGCGCCGAGCAGGATGTTGGCCCCGGCCACGACGATCAGCGCCGCGGTGAGCCCGGCGTGCCGGCCGACGATGGTCGCGCCAACCATCTCGGAGCGGCCGGTCTCCTCGTTCTGCCGGGTGTGCCGCACGACGGCGAGGGTGCTCATGAAGCCGGCGAGCACCGCGGCGTACGTGAGGAACGAGAACATGATCATCGCGGCTTCGCTCGCGCCGGTCGGTGCCGTGCGAAACAGCAGCAGCGCTGGGCTGCCGACGGCGCTGCGCAGGATCTCGATGCGGTCCGCCTCGGTCGGGAACCGGTCCCGCACCGACGCCACCACGATCGGGACGAACAGCGCCGTGCCGGCGATCCACAGTGGAAGCTGGATACGGTCGCGCCGGATCGCGAGCCGGACGAGGCGGCCGGTCCCGGTAAAGTCACTCATCGGACTCCGGCCTCCGTCTTCACACCGTTCTCCCGGAGCTCGTCGCCGTAGTGGCGCATGAACAGCTCCTCCAGCGACGGCGGGGCGCTGGTGAGCGTCCGCACCTCGAAGCGGGTCAGGTAGCGCAGCACGTGGTCCAGCTCGTGACTGTCCACATCGAACTTCGCACGGCTCCCATCGACCTGCGCGTCGTGCACCCCGGCCTGCTCCTCGAGGCCCGTGATCGGGTGGGTGGTCTCCACCGAGATCGCGGTGCGGGTCAGGTGGCGCAGCTCAGCCAGCGTGCCCGCCTCCACCGTCTTGCCCTGCCGGATGATGCTCACCCGGTCGCATAGCGCCTCCACCTCGGAGAAGATGTGGCTGGAGAGCAGAACGGTGCGTCCCTCGTGCTTCACCTCGCGGACGCACTCCTGGAAGACCGCCTCCATCAGCGGGTCGAGGCCCGAGGTCGGCTCGTCGAGGATGTAGAGCTCCACGTCCGAGGCGAACGCCGCCACGACGGCCACCTTCTGCCGGTTGCCCTTGGAGTACGTGCGGGCCTTCTTGCTCGGGTCGAGCTGAAACCGCTCGATCAGCTCGGCGCGGCGGCGCTTGTCCAGCCCGCCACGCAGGGCGCCGAAGAGGTCGATCGCCTCCCCACCGGTCAGGTTCGGCCAGAGGTTGACGTCGCCGGGCACGTAGGCGAGGCGGCGGTGCAGCGCCACCGCGTCCCGCCACGGGTGGCCGCCGAGGAGGCTCACGTCGCCGGAGTCGGCGCGGAGCAGGCCGAGCAGCACCCGGATGGTCGTGGACTTTCCGGAGCCGTTCGGGCCCAGAAAGCCATGCACCTCACCGGTGTCGACGGACAGGTCGAGCCCGTCCAGCGCGCGGGTCTGGCCGAAGGTTTTCACCAAACCAGAGACCGAGATCGCAGATGTCATACAGCCGAAGCTACGCTCGTTTCACAAATTTGTGAAACCTCAGAAGCGCATGAATCCCGTCAAGAAACGTGACCCCGGCCACGGCGCGCTGGACAGCGTGATCAGAGCCGCGCGTCGACCACTTCGCCGATGCCCGAGGCGACGAGCTCGTCGCGGATCACGGCGGCGTCACCCTCGACGACCAGCGTGAGGCCGGACGGGTTGAGGTGCGTGGTGGCCGCGCCGGAGACCGTCTCCACGTCGGCCGCCAGCAGGGCCGCGCGCAGGTTGGCGTGGTAGTCGTCAGGCAGGTCGTGCACGACCAGCGTGGCCAGGGCGCTGGCGATCGCCCCCGGCGTCTGCAGCTCGACCGACAGCTGACCCGCCCGCCACGACCGGGCCACCGCCAGCTCCGCCTCGGTGACCCCCTCGGCGGCGGTACGCGAGATCTCGCCCACGGTGTCGACCAGCGCGGGCACCGTCACGGCCGTCTGCACGCCCGCGCTGACCAGCAGCCGCCCGAAGCGGCGGGACTGGCCGAACTCGCCACGGATGCCGTACGTGTACCCGCGCACCTCGCGGATCAGGTGGTTGAGCCGGGATGTGAAGGCCCCGCCCAGCACCGTCGCGGCCAGCGTCATCGCCACGTAGTCCGGGTGCGCGCGGTGCGGCGCGGCGTGCCCCAGCCGCAGCGTCGACTGCACCGAGCCGGGCCGGTCGACGAGCACGACCCGCCGCTCGGTGCGCGGCTCGATCGGCAGCGGCCCGCCCGCCCCCTCGACCGGCGCGCCGGCACCGGCGAACACCGCCGCGCCCAGCGCGTCGAGGTCGACCGTCGTCAGGTCGCCGGCGACCACCAGCGTGCCGGGCTGGCCGAACCAGGTGCGGTGGTATCCGATCACGTCGTCCGCCGTAATCGCCGCGACCGAGTCCGGGTCGCCGTGCAGGGGGCGGCCGAGCCGCCGCTCCCGCCCGAAGAGGTCGGCGCGGAGCGCGGCCTCGGCCCGCGGCCCCGGGTCGGCCCACTCCATCCGGAGCGCGGTCGCCTCGTCGTCGCGTACCCGGGCGACGTCGGCCGGGTCCAGGCGCGGGGTGCGGGCCGCCTCGGCGAGCAGCGCTACCGCGTCCGGCAGCCGGTCGACCGGCGCCTGCACACCGACCCGGAACGAGTCCCAGTCCACGGTGGTGAACAGCTCCGCGCCCAGGCTCTCCAGCGCGAGCGCGTAGGCGGCCGAGTCACGCTCGCCGGTGCCCTCCTCGAGCGCCTTGGCCACGACGGCGGCGAGCCCCTCGCGGCCCTCCGGCTCGCGACCGGCGCCGGCGTCGATCAGCAGGATCGCCATCGCCAGAGCCTGGCCGGGCAGGTGCGCGGCGACCACCCCGTCGCGGCGCACGACCCCGGGAAAGCGGTAGGGGCGGGCGGCACCGGCCCCCGGACGCTCGGCGATGAGACTCACGAGGACTCCTCGGTCAGGTAGGTGAGGGTGACGCGGCGTTCCGGGCGCAGCTCGGCGGCGGCCACGGCCACGGCGTCGAGGGTGACCGCCTGCCAGGACGGCAGCCGCTCCCCCGCGCGCGCCGGATCGCCGAACTGCGTGGCGTACCGGCTCAGCGCGTCCGCCCGACCCGCCACTGTGGACACCTGCCGCCACCACGCGGTGGCCAGCAGCGCCTTGGCCCGGTCCAGCTCCTCCTGCTCGATCCCGGCGGCCAGCCCGTCGAGCACCTCGACGAGCCCGGCCTCGAGGTCGGCCGCAGCCACGCCGTCACGGGCGGTCGCGCTCACGATCAGCGGGGCGGGCGCGTGCGCCAGGTCCACGCCGTACGCCGACACGTAGTCCGGCTGGGCGAGCCGCGCCCCGTCCGCGAGCCGCTGGTAGAGGCGGCTGCCCCGGCCGTTGCCGAGGATCGTGCCGAGCACGGTGACCGCGTCGTACTCCGGCGAGCCGAACGGGTGGGTGCGCTGCGCGATGTAGAGGCGCGGGGCGGGCACGTCGCCGACCACGTCCTCGCGCACGGCGCCGGCCGGCGGCGCGGGCCGGGTGCCATCCGGGGCGGGCGGGATGTCCGCGCGCGCCGGCAGGCCGCCGAAGTACTTGTCGGCGAGCGCGAACACGTCGGCCGCCGCCACGTCACCGACGACCGACAGCACCGCGTTGTTCGGCGCGTAGTACGTCGTGTGGAACGCCGCGAACGTCGGCAGGTCGGCCGCGTTGAGATCGTCCATCGAGCCGATCGTCGCGTGGTGGTACGGGTGGCTGGGCGGGTAGAGCAGCGGCAGCAGGCGCAGCCACGCGTCCCCGTACGGCACGTTGTCGTACCGCTGGCGCCGCTCGTTCTTGACCACCTCGCGCTGGTTGTCGAGCGTCTCCTGGGTGAGCGCCGGCACCAGCCCGCCCATCCGGTCCGCCTCGAGCCACAGCGCCAACTCCAGGTGCTCAGACGGCACCGTCTCGAAGTAGTTGGTGCGGTCGGGGTTGGTGGTCGCGTTGAGCGAGCCGCCGGCGCCCTGGATCAGCCGCATGTGCTCGGTCTTCGCCACGTGCGCCGAGCCCTCGAACATCAGGTGCTCGAAGAGGTGCGCGAACCCGGTCTGGCCGTCCGGCTCGTGCCGCGATCCCACGTCGTACCAGATATTGACGGCCACGACTGGTGCCGTGCGATCTTCGCTGACCACGACGCGCAGGCCGTTGTCGAGATGGGCGGTTTCGATGGGCCACGGGTAGCCGGTCGGCGACATGCGGTCGACGGTAGCGGATCAATCGCTCTGTGCACCGCACACCGGTGACCCTCGCCACCGTGCCGCCTGGGGACGAGCGCGATATCGCCATACTACGGACATGCTGTGTGAGCCGTACCTGCTCGACCCGACGGCCGGCGGCGTGCGCGTCGTCTGGCACACCGAAGGGCCCGGCTCCCACCACGCGGTGCTCGCCGGTCCGGCCGTGGCGGCCATGACCGGCGAAGAGGCCCGCGCCGCCGCGGTGGGCGCGGCCGGCGAGGGCGAGGGCTGGCGCCGCTTCAGCGCGGACACCGTCGAGCTGTCCCGCACCCGCGAGGATCAGGAGTCGGCGGTACCGGGCCGGACGTACCCACTCGTCACCCGGCGCCCGGTGCACCGCCATCTGGCGACCGTCACCGGCCTCCCGGACGGGCGCACCCCGTACCGGGTGGTGTCCGACGGCACGGTGACCGCCGCGTACACGCTCGCGCCCGCGCCGCCGCCCGAGCGGCCGGTACGGCTGCTGCTCACCAGCGACCACCAGCTCAAGCCGATGGTGCCGATCAACCTGGCGAAGGTAGCCGAGACGGCGGGCGTGACCTTCGACGGGGTGCTGATGGCCGGCGACATGGTCAACGCGCCGGACCGGGCCAGCGAGTGGTTCGACAGCACGGCCGAGCCGCCGTTCTTCCGCACGTTCGAGCGGATCCTGGCGCACTCGCCGATCTACCCGGCGATCGGCAACCACGAGGTGATGGGGCGCTGGTCCGACACCGCGACGCTGGACGCGCAGTTCAACGACCCGCAGCCGGCCGATTGGGACATCACCACGTACGAGGAGCTGTTCCCGTACCCGCGCAGCGACTCCGGCGGCCAGAAGTGGTGGTCCCGCACGATCGGCGACGTGCACGTGATCGGCCTCTTCGCCACCCAGGTGTGGCGCTCGCCGCATCCCGAGGGGCGGGGCAAGTTTCAGGAGGCGCTCGAAGACGTCGACGACCCCGACCGCTGGGGGTACGGCCAGTTCATCTTCGAGCCGATCAAGCGCGGCTCACCCCAGTTCGCCTTCCTGGAGGCCGAGCTCGCGTCGCCGGCCGCGCGGTCCGCGCGCTACCGCGTGGTGATGTTTCACCACCCGAGCCACGGGCTGGGCAACCACTCGGTGCCGCCCTACACCGATCCGGTCCAGGTCGCCGGCCCCAAGTCGATCCGCTACCAGTACCCGCTCGCCGACGACCACATCCTGCGCGACGTGGAGCCGCTGCTCTCCACCGCCGGCGTGCACCTGGTCCTCAATGGACACTCGCACGTGTGGAACCGCTTCCGGAACGCGGCCGGCGTGCACTGGCTGGAGACGTCCAATGTGGGCAACAGCTACGGCGCGTACGACGTCACGTCGGGCATGACCCGCTGGTACCCACGGGGATATGTGCTCCAGGGCGACCCGGGCGGCCTCCAGCCGGTAGTGCCGACGGTGGCCCCGCTGGTGCGCGCCGACGGGTTGCCGCTGCCGTTCGTGGCGAGCAACGAGATCACCGTCTTCACGCTGCTCGACTCGGCGGCCGGCGTCGTGCGCTCGTACCGCCACGACATCCGCCAGCCGGGGGCTCCCGCCGTCCTGTTCGACGAGTTCTCCCTCGCCTGACGCTCGGCCAGTATTGGGATATGATGCCGGCGTGACCCGATGGTATGCGTGCTTTAGTTGGCCGGCGCTGGCGCCGGCGACTGAGGCATGAGCACATGACCTAGGTCACCACCGCCAGAGCCGGCCAGGGCAGGAGAGCGTTCCTGCCCTTTCGCGTGTAACGACGACGCAGAGCCGGCTTCGGCCCCGGGACGCCGGCCCCGGGGTGGCTGGCGGAAGGAAACCCACGTGACTCTCCCGAGTGTGCAGCGGGTCAGCGACACCCGGATCGACAAGGTCGTGCCGCTGGTGTCCCCCGCGTTGCTCCACCATGAGCTGCCCCTCGACGCCGATCTCTCGGCCGCCGTGGTCGAGGGGCGGCGTGCTGTCGCCCGCGTGCTGGACCGGGAGGACGACCGCCTGATGGTCGTCGTCGGCCCGTGTTCGGTGCACGACCCGGTGGCCGCCCTCGAGTACGCCGACCGGCTCGCCGAGACGGCGGCACGGCTCGCCGACGACCTGCTCATCGTGATGCGGGTCTATTTCGAGAAGCCCCGCTCGACCGTCGGCTGGAAGGGGCTCATCAACGACCCCGGCCTGGACGGCTCCGGCGATGTCAACACCGGCCTGCGGACCGCGCGCTCACTGCTGCTCCAGGTGCTGGGCAAGGGCCTGCCGGTCGGCTGCGAGTTCCTCGACCCGATCACCCCGCAGTACATCGCCGACGCCGTCTCGTGGGGTGCGATCGGCGCCCGCACGGTGGAGAGCCAGGTGCACCGCCAGCTCGCCTCCGGCCTCTCGATGCCGATCGGGATGAAGAACAGGCCGGACGGGGCGATCTCCACGGCCGTCGACGCGATCCGCGCCGCGGCGGTGCCGCACGTGTTTCCCGGCATCGACGTGTCCGGCACCCCGGCGATCCTGCACACCCGGGGCAACGCCGACTGCCACCTCGTGCTGCGCGGTGGCCGCGGCGGGCCCAACTACGGCGCCCAGGACGTGGCCGGCGCGCTCGACCTGCTGCGCGCGGCCGGGCTGCCGGAGCGGCTGATCGTCGACGCCAGCCACGACAACAGCGGCAAGGACCACGCCCGCCAGCCGGTGGTCGCCCAGGACGTGGCCGCCCAGCTCGCCGCCGGCCAGCGCGGCATCGTCGGGCTCATGCTCGAGTCCTTCCTGGCACCCGGCCGGCAGGACCTGGACCCGACGCGCCCGCTGGCGTACGGGCAGTCGATCACCGACGCCTGCATGGGCTGGGATACGACGGTCCAGGTGCTGGAAGGGCTGGCGTCCGCGCGCCGCTGACCCATCGCGATCTTGCACCCCGCCGCCGGCGCGGGGTGCAAGCCTCATGCGGTCAGGCGGTCTTTCGGCGCTCGCTCGAGCCCATGAACCGGGCCGCGAGCCAGACGAAGAGGACCGCGAGCGCGATCTGGATGGCGTGCCGGATCCAGTCGATGCCCTTGGTGTCGCCGACACCGAGCCAGTCGGCGAGCACGCCACCGAGCAGCGCCGCCGCGACGCCGACGCCGATCGTGACCCAGACGGAGATGTTCTGCTTGCCGGGCAGCAGGAGCCGGCCCAGCATGCCGACGATGGCGCCACCGATGATGGCCCAGAGAATCGTTCCGATCATGTGGGGAGCGTATGACCGGTGCTCACCTAAAAGAGGTGAATTGCCAGGAAAGCCCGGACCACTCGTGAAAGTACTGTGAAGATCCGTATCAACTGCAACCCTGGCCCCACCTCTGGACGTCTTCGAGGCGTGACCGAACCTCTCCTTCGCTTCACCACGGGGCGGGCGGCCGGGAGGCCCCGCCGCCACGCGCTGGTAAACCTCGCGACGCTCATGCTGTGTGGCCTGCTCGCCGGCCTTGTCGTCGCGGCCGCGATGTTTCCGGCGCTGGCCGCCTCCGGGATGGCGGCGAAGGCGGGCGCGGAGTCGTTCGAGAAGCTGCCGGCGGAGCTCACGACGACCCGGGCACCGCAGCAGACCGAGGTGTACGCGTCCGACGGCAAGACGCTGATCTCCCGGTTCTTCGACGAGAACCGGCACGACGTGACCTTCGACCAGATCGCCGAGCCGATGCGCGAGGCGATGATCGCCGCCGAGGACCACAACTTCTACGTGCACAACGGCGTGGACGTGAAGGGCACCTTCCGCGCGCTGCTCAACAACAGCACCGGCGGGGACCAGCAGGGCGCCTCGACGCTGACGATGCAGTTCGTCCGGATGTCCACCATCTACACCGCGACCACCTACGCCGACGCGGTCAAGGCGGGCGAGGACACCACCGCCCGTAAGGTCCGCGAGATGCGGCTCGCCCAGCAGGCCGAGAAGCAGTTCACCAAGGACGAGATCCTCACCCGCTACCTCAACCTCGCGCCGTTCGGTCACAACACATACGGCGTCTACGCGGCCAGCTCGTTCTACTTCGGGAAGAAGCCCAAGGACCTCACGATCCCGGAGGCGGCGCTGATCGCCGGCATGGTCAAGTCGCCCACGTTCAACGACCCGCTGGACCCCGAGGGCAAGGAGCGCGCGCTCGACCGGCGCAACTGGGTGATCGGGCAGATGGTGGAGATCAAGGCGATCACCCCCGCCGAGGGCGAGGCGGCCAAGAAGGTGAAGCTCGTCGTCAAGGGCAAGCGCCCGCCGAACGGCTGCACGGTCGTCAAGCCCAACGACTGGGGCTTCTTCTGCGACTACTTCCGCCGGTGGTGGCTGGGGCAGGAGGCGTTCGGCGCCACCCCGTACGACCGGGAGCGGCGGCTGCACAGCGGCGGCTACCGCGTGGTGACCACGCTCGACCCGACGGCGCAGAAGAAGGCCCGGGACAACGTGGAGCAGCGCCTCAAGACCGGCAAGAAAGAGGCGCTCATGATCGCGGCGGTCGAGCCGGGCAGCGGGCGAGTGCGCGCGCTCGCCACCAACCGCGTGTTCAAGCTCGACAACTCCGGCAACAAGCCCACGACCAACCCGAAGAACAAGGGGCAGCGAGGCACGTACCCGAACACCACCAACCCGTTGCTCACGGGGGGCAGCGGGTACCAGTTCGGCTCGACTTTCAAGATCTTCACGCTGGTGGCGGCGCTGGAGAAGGGGTATCCGCTCGCGACCTCCATCAACGCGCTGCCGCAGTACCCGTCCAAGTACCACGGCAGCACGGACAGCTCGGCCTGCCCCGGCACCGACCGCTGGTGCCCGAAGAACAGCAGCCCGAGCCTCGCCGGCATGCACAACGCCTGGACCGGCTTCGGCAAGTCGGTCAACACGTACTTCGTGCCGCTGGAGGAGATGGCCGGCGCGGCCAACACGGTGGCGGCGGCGAAGAAACTGGGCATCCGCTTCCTGGCCCCTCACGAGATCGAGATGGCCAACGACAAGGAGCAGGCCGACGGGTGGGGCTCGTTCACGCTCGGTGTCTCCAGCACGACGCCGCTCGACCTCGCCAACGCGTACGCCACCCTCGCCGCGGACGGCAAGCACTGCGAGCCGATCCCGGTGCAGGAGATCAAGGACATCGACGGCAAGAAGCTGGACGTCGCCAACCCCCGCTGCGACCAGGCCGTCGACAAGGACGTGGCGCGCGCCGCGATCGACGCCGCGCGGTGCCCGGTCGGCGACCAGTCCGCGTTCGGCGAGTGCCACGGCTCGACCTCGGCCGCCGCGTACGACGTCATCAAGCACCCGATCGCCGGCAAGACCGGCACCACGGACAGCAAGCGCACCGCGTCGCTGGTCGTCACCAGCCGGTCGATGGCGGTCGCCGGCATCATGGCCGACCCGGACTGGCCGGAGACCACCGAGAACATGAGCCACGACATCGTCAACCCCGCCGTGTACGAGACGCTCGCCGACATCATGAAGGGCAAGCCACGGCAGGACTTCCCGCGACCGAGCGAGAAGATGGCGTACGGCCAGCAGCGCTCGATCCCCGACGTCACCTGCCAGCCGGCCGAAGCGGCGAAGTCCACATTGGAGAGCCAGGGTTTCCGGGTTGAGGTGATCCCCGAGCCGGTCGGGTCGGCATGCCCGGCCGGCTCGGTCGCCCGGACCGAACCAGCGGGTCGCACGGTCGACGGCGGCCTGGTGGTGCTCCGCATCAGCAACGGGGTGGCCGGCCCCCCTCCGACCGCGTCGCCTCCCACGCGGTAGAACGGCCGGCACGCGAAAAAGCGCCGCCCGGTGGAATGGCCACCGGGCGGCGCTAGGCGTCGGTGTGCAGGTCGCCTCTCGGCGAGTGGCACGACGCGGCTCCAGCCGAACGGTAATCCGCGAAGGCAATATGGTGAGGCCCGGGGACACTGGTCACACCGACAGTCATCTCAACGGCGCACCCCCACCCGGTGTTCCGGGCTCCGCAGTGGCCCGCGCCACACTCAGTCGCGCAGGCGGCCGGGGTCCACCTCGCGGCCCGGATAGCGGGTCAGGTACTCCGTTTCCAGCTCCGCCGTGCGCCGTAGATGGTTGGCCAGCGCGGCGTCCGAGCCGTGCCGCAGCGTGTCCAACCGCGTCCTGTGCAGGCTTGACATCTCCCGGAAGATGTCGTCGTCGGTGAGGTCGGCCGGGTCGACACCTGTGTCGAGGTCGGCCGCCGAGCCCTCGGTGTACTGCGCTGGTCCGGTCATGTTCCACCGTTGCCCGGCCCCGACCCTGCCAAAACCCGCCGGTACTCTCGGGCGTATGAGACGGCTGTCGACACCGGCGTGGATCGCACGCCATGTGCTCGCGGTCGGGCTCGTGGCCGGCTTCCTGGCCCTCGGCTGGTGGCAGATCAGCCGCGCCGCCGGTGGCAACACCCTCAGCTGGGCGTACGCGTTCGAGTGGCCGCTGTTCGCCGCGTTCGTGGTGTTCATCTGGGTGCGCGAGGTGCGCCTCACGCTCCGCGACGGGTCCGAGGTGCCGGTCTCACCGGCCCCATCGGGACCATCCGCCACTGCCTTCCGCCGCCCCGTCCGCACCGCGCGGCAGCCCGTCGGGTACGACGACGGCACCGACCCGGAGCTCACGGCGTACAACCGATACCTGGCCTGGCTAAACGAGCACCCGGGTGCCCGGCCCGCTGACTACCCGGGTTGAGTGGAGGAGTAACCGTGGGGGGAGCCCTGCTTCGCTACCGCGCGATCGCGTACGTCGTCGGCGTGGTGCTGATCGTGCTCGTGGTGATCGGCATGCCGCTCAAGTACGTCTGGGACGAGCCTTCCATCGTGGAGACCGTGGGCCCCGCACACGGCTTCCTCTACATGATCTACCTGGTGGCCGTCTTCGACCTCGCCCGCCGCACCCGCTGGGGGCTGCGCCGCATGCTCCTGGTCATGCTGGCGGGCACGATCCCGTTCCTGTCTTTCTACGCCGAGCGGGTCGCGACCCGGTGGGTGCGCGAACCGGTCCCGGTCAGCGCCTGATCTCGCCGGCCCGCAACGCGGCGCAGAACGCCTTCCATGCTCCCGCGGTGACCTCTATGAACGGCCCGTTCGGCGACGCAGAGTTACGGATCGCGACGCGAGCCTCATCGAAGGCCACCTCGATACAGTTCAGCGATTCGCACTGCCCGCTCTTACGCCAGTTCGTCGGTCCATCCGCCACGGCAACCTGCCCCTCCGCGGGCTGGTGCGCGCCGGCCATGACGGCACCGCCCCGCACTCGCGCTGCTATCAAATGTTTCATGCCGAGGCATCCACAGAAAGAAGCGCGTACATGAATGAATGACCTCCTCGCCGCTACCAATGTGCCACAGCCGGTCACGAAGTCTGTGAACAACAAAAAGAGGCATCCGTCGTGGATGCCCCTGAGGGGTGCCGGAGGAGAGCTCCCCGGGCGGAGAGACCCGGGGAACAGGACCTACTGAAGGTCGAACTGACCTGCGCGAACGCCGCTGATGAAGGCTGCCCACACGGGTCGGGCGAAAGCCAACTGCGCGTCCGGAACCGAGCTGTTGCGAATAGCAACCGCGTCGGCGCGCTTGGCTACCTCGACGCAGTTGTGCGTCTCGCAGCGAGCGCTCTTCCGCCACACGTCGGTGACGGAATGTGTCTGGGTCATCCGGTGCTCCTCTTAAGCAGCCGCAAGCGTCGCGGCAGAGCGCCGTGACGCCACACTGTAGCTTATGAAGACTGGACTCATGTGTCCAAAACGCCGCACTTACGGCCGAGTCGGAACTGCCCCTTTGACGGATGCTCAGACCCTCGGAGCACGATGCTGGAAAACCTAGCAGGGCAGGTGTAGCCTTCACAAGACTAGCTAAATGGCAGGTCGCGTCTAGCCAGGTGGCATTCTGCACAGATCATTTCTGCACAGACGGGTCTACCGCACGGTGACACATCGTGGTCGCGTGACGCGCGCAGCCGGGGAGGGTCGCCGATGACGACGGTGCACGGGCCTACGGTCGGCCGGCGCCGGCTGCGGTCCGCACTGCGCCGGGCCCGAGACGCCTCCGGGCTGACCCAGGAGCAGGTGGCGGCGGCGATGGACTGGTCGCTGTCCAAGCTGATCCGGATCGAGGCCGGCTCGGTCTCGATCTCCACCAACGACGTCAAGGCATTGCTCGGCCACTACCGGATGGCCGACCAGCAGCAGGTCAACGAGCTGGTCGAGCTGGCCCGGGTCTCCCGGCGCCGCACCTGGTGGTCGCAGTACAAGGACACTCTCCCCAGCGCTTACGCGTCGTACATCGGGCTGGAGATCGAGGCGTCGAGGCTCTCGTTCTTCCAGCCCTCGGGCATCCCTGGCCTCCTGCAGACCGATTCCTACGCGCGGGCCGCCGTCACCGCGGCCTCGACCACCGTCGGCGACACGATGGACGCGGAGCAGATCGAGGCGCGCCATGCCATCCGCATGCGCCGGCAGAAAGAGGTGTTCGACCGCCCCGACCGACCGGAGATCGACGTCGTCCTCGACGAGGCCGCGCTGCAGCGGCAGACCGGCGGTCCAGACGTGCTGCGGGAGCAGTTGTTACACCTGGCAGACGTGAGCCGGATGCCTCGGGTGACGATCTACGTGCTCCCGTTCACCGTCGGCGACTACGCGCCGCAAGGCCCATTCGTGATACTCCGGTTTCCCGACGAGGACGACAGCGATGTCGTCTACCTGGAAGGCGTGCTGGCGCAGGACGTGCTCGATCGTCCCGCGGAGGTCGCCGCCTACCGACAGACCTTCGAGCGAATGCGCGAGATGTCACTCGACCCTCACGAGTCCCTCGCAAAGATCACCAAGGTGGCCGGCCAGCTCGGCTGAACGGCGAAATAACGCAGGAGCGGCGGCATGACTGCGACATATGGATCCACCGTTGGTCGGCGACGGTTGCGGTCCGCGTTGCGCGCGGCGCGTGAGGCGGCAGGCTTCACGCAGGATCAGGTTGCCAAGGAAATGGACTGGTCCCTGTCGAAGATCATCCGGATCGAGTCCGGAGTGGTGGGGGTCTCTCCCATCGACGCGCGCGCCCTCCTCCGGCTGTACCAGGTCGGTGACAAGGCCCGCGTCGACGAGCTCGTCGGGCTGGCCCGGTCATCGCGAGCGCGCCGGTGGTGGTCGTCGTACGCGAGCGCGCTCCCCGCGCCGTACACGGCGTACATCGGGCTGGAGGCGGAGACCTCCTCGGTGCTCTGCTACACGCCCACCAAGCTTCCCGCGCTCTTCCAGACCGAGACGTACGCGGCGAAGGCCGTGCGCCGCGGCCAGTCCAGTAGCGACGAGCAGAGCCAGGTCGAGGTGCGGCTCGCCCGCCAGCGGGAGGTGCTGGGCAAGGACCATCCGCCGCACATCACCGCGGTGATCGACGAGGCGGTCGTCCGGCGCATCGCCAGCGACCCGCGTACGAAGCGGGAGCAGCTCGAGCGGCTCGTCGCGCTGGCCAGCGAGCCCAACATCACCATCCAGGTGCTGCCCTTCGCCGCCGGCGTCGACGGTTTCTCCAACCCGTTCGCGATCCTGGAGTTTCCCGACCCGTCCGACGAGGCCGTGATGTATCTGGAGAACGGCCTCGGCGATGACGTGGTCGACCAGCCCGACCTGGTGAGGCCGTACCGGCACGAGTTCGAGCGGCTGCGCGAGATGGCGCTGAGCCCGATCGAGACGCAGGACATGATCAAAAGGATCGTGGGCGAGCTCGACTGAGCCCGCCCACGATCGGTGTGGCCCCCCGGCCCCACCATCGCCCCTTGTCCGTCAGTTGCAGCCGCTTTGCCGCGCGGCCCGAACCCGGGACGAATGTTTCATTTACTGGCGCATGCGCCAGATATTCATCGAAACCAGCGGCTCGGCCAGCCCGCCGAGCCGGCTCGCCTCCTGCGCCCGGAGCAGCGCCCGGGTGACCTGGCCGTACTGCCGCTCCTCGTCGCTGCTGAAGAGCAGCACCGTCATCCCGCGAAACTCACCCCAGAGCTCGTAGGCCCGTGGCCGCAGGCGGTGGCCGATCGTCGCCACGAGGAACGGGACGAACGCCACCGCCGTGAGCGCCAGATAGGTCTGTGCACTCAGGTGGTTGAGCTCGGTGGTCATGCCGAGCGTGATCCCGATGGCGGCCAGCACGATCGCGGTCACCGTCACCGACCGCACGGTGAGCTGATGCGCCGGGCCCCGGGCCGTGTGCAGGTGGTGCAACTCGCCGACCGGGAACCGGCGACCGCCGACGACGAACCAGTCGCGGGTCACCAGGATGCCGGGCTGTTGGTAGAGCGGGGCGGGCGGTTTCGGCCTTGTTACGTCTGCGTGTGTTACGGGCTGTGCTGCTGGTGACCGCGCGGGGTAGCGAGTAGTCTGCACTTCAATGCCTCCTACGGCTCGTGAGGCGGGCTGGTGTGGTGGTTCTTGAGATCGGCACCTGGTGGCAGCCAGGTGCCGATCGTCTTTCTCGCTCCGGTGCCGCTTCAGCAACCTCAAGGGCCTACAGCCATTGTGCGAGATGCCATCTAGTCGAGGGAAGGGGTGCAATCAGCCACCTGGCAGATTGGAAGGGGTCGGCTAGCTGCATCGCGGGGCTTTCAGCCCCGCATATCCGATTTGTCAGCGCCGTCGCCCACGTAACGCGCAGACCGACAAATCGACCGTCACCCGTATGGCCGACCTACGTGAGTGAACAGCCTAATCACTTAGGGTGACTCAGACATTCAACTCATTGGCGGGCGTCAGCCACAAGTCACCCTTCCACCACTTTCGCCCGCCCCACCCCGACGCTACGTTGGAGCGGCTGGTCGGTCGTCAGTCACTCCCCCGGGGTGACGCCGGACCGGTGCCGCCAAATCGCACGACGGTTACGCTCCGTCAGCGAATCGGGGACCCACCTGGAGCATTGGGGTGAATCCGCGGCCCGCCGCACCTCTCGGCGGCCCGGTAGGGCGATCTTCCCGCCCGAATCCGTCAGCTAAACGTCGCCTCGTCGCTTCGCGACGAGCCGCCGCTAGCGCAAGCTGCTGAGCTTGATAGTTCGCTCGCAAGCTCGCTCACCTGGTAGGCGGCGTTGGGGAAGAAGGGTTTCACCGTTTGTCTTCCGCACGGAAGTTGCTCCGTGCCCTCGTGCTGGTCGGCCTCGGGATCGGCCTGACCGTACCGGCAGCGGCCGCCCAGGCCGAGCCCACGCCGAGCGAGCTGACGGAGCAGATCAACAAGGCATCGACCGAGCTGGAGAAGGTCGTCGAGTCGTACAACAAACTCAACGAGCAGCTCAAGCAGACCAAGGCCGCCACCGCGGCGCTCAGCGCCAAGATGGGCCCGCTGGAGGCCCAGCTCGCCCAGGCCGACTCCGAGGTGGGCAAGATGGCGGCGGTCGCCTACCGGACCGGTCAGGTGGGCGCCGCGAGCGCGCTGCTGGACGGCAGCGGACCGCTCGCCGACCGCCTCGGCATGCTCGACCAGCTCGCCCGCGATCGCCAGCGGCAGCTGGAGGGGTTCACCGAGGCCGAGCGCCGCTACACCGAGGAGAAGGCGAAGCTCGCCGCCACCCAGGCCAAGCAGACCGCGCAGCTCAACGAGCTGGCCGCCGGCAAGAAGAAGATCGAGGGCGAGCTCGACAAGCTGTACAAGATGCGCGAGGAGGCGTACGGCTCGGCCACCACGTCCAGCGGTGGGTACACCGGATCGATCCCCTCGATCTCCGGTAAGGCGGGCGTGGCGGTGCGGTTCGCGTACAACGCGATCGGCACGCCCTACGTCTGGGCCGGCGAGAGCTCCAGCGGGTACGACTGCTCGGGCCTCACGCTCTCCGCCTGGCGGGCGGCCAGCAAGACCCTGCCGCACAACGCGGCGATGCAGTGGGACGTGGTCGCGCACATCGGCCGGGGTTCGCTCCAGGCGGGCGACCTCGTCTTCTACAGCGGCCTCGGCCACGTGGCCATCTACGTCGGCAGCGGCAAGGTGATCCACGCACCGCAGGCGGGTGAGAGCGTCAAGCTGGCCTCGGTCGACATGATGAGTCCGTACGGCTACGGCAGAGTGCGCTGAGCCACCCCACGAAAAATCTTCAACCGCGCTGATCGAGGGCGGCTGGCGGCAGGTCCTTCACGGACTCGCGGTCAGCCGCCCTTGATCGACGCCAAGTTCCCTGATCAGCGGCATGGTGGGCCGGCGCGAAGTGTCGTACCGCGGGCGCACCGTGGTCGGCATGACTGAAGTCACCTTGGCGGCCACCGAGCCGTTCTCGTTCGACCTGTCACTGCGCGCCCTCGCCGGCTTCGCGCCCTGCGCCGGCGGCCACGTGATCGACGGCGGGCGGGTGCGCAAGGCGTTCCTGCTCGGCTCCGAGGCGGTGGTCGCCGACGTCGGCCCCGCCGTCGACGACGAGCCCGGCGTCACGCTCACCCTCCACGCCGACCGCCACCTCTTACCGAGCGAGCGCGCGGTGGTGCATCGAGCGGTCGCACGATGGCTCGGCCTCGACGACGACCTGTCCGCGTTCCTCGAGGTCGCCGAGCGCGACCCGGCGATGGCCACGCTGCTGCGCGCGGCGCACGGGCTCCACCAGGTGCGCTTCGCCTCGCTGGCCGAGGGCGCGGTCTACTTCGCGCTGATCCAGCGCTCCACTCAGTGGTATGCGGCGGCCCGCAAGCGCCGCATCGCCGCCGAGCTCGGTCCGTCCCTGTCCGTCGACGGGGTGGCGCATCTCGCCTTTCCCTCGCTCGCCACCGTCGCCGCGCAGGACGACCGCGACCTGATCCGCTACGCGGGCAATCAGCTTCGCGCCCGCCGGCTGCGTGAGGTGGTCGAGGGCGTGGCCACGCTCGACGAGGAGTGGCTGCGCACCGCGCCCTACGAAGAGGTCCGCAAGGCGCTGCTGGCCGTGCCGGGTGTCGGCAGGTTCACCGCGCACGCCCTGCTGCTGCGGGTGCTCGGCCGCCCCGACCGCGCCCCGCTGGAGATGGCCCAGTTCGACGACGCCGCCCGGGCGGTCTACGGCGATCCCCCGCCCAGCCCGGCCGAGCTGCGCGCGGCCTACGGCCCGTCGATCGGCTGGTGGGCGTATTACGTCCGCACCGCCCGGAGCTGGCAGCCCGAAGACACCTTGGTGGCGGCATAGACGGGCGAGCGGCCGGCGTCCGTGTCGGACGCCGGCCGCTCGGCGGGCAGATGGTGTGGGGTGTGTCAGGCGGCCTGCAGGCCCTCGGCCCGAGCCAGCTCGCGCAGCCGGCCCAGCGCCTGGATCTCCAGCTGGCGGATCCGCTCGCGGGAGAGGGAAAAGCGGGAGGCGACCTCGGTGAGGGAGTGCTCGCGCCCGTCCTCCAGGCCGTAGCGGGCCCGCATGATGCCGGCCGACCGGTCGTCGAGGTGGTTGAGCAGGCCTTCGATCCGCTGGCGCTCGAGGGCGGTCAGCACGACCTCCTCGGGCGACGGCGCGTCGCTGTCGGCCACCAGGTCGCCGAGGTTGGTGTCGCCGTCGTCGCCGACCGGCGTGTCCAGCGACACGGTGTCCTGCGACCAGCGCACCAGCTCGTGCACCCGCTCCACCGGCACGCCCAGCGCCACCGCGATCTGCTCCGGCTCCGGGTCGGAGCCGAGCTCGCGGGTCAGCTGGCGAGCCACGTTACGCATCCGGTTGACATCCTCGACCAGGTGCACCGGCAGCCGCACGGTGCGCTCCTGCTGGGCGATCGCCCGGCTGATGGCCTGGCGGATCCACCACGTCGCGTACGTCGAGAACTTGAAACCGCGCTCGTAGTCGAACTTCTCCACGGCGCGCACCAGGCCGGTGTTGCCCTCCTGGATCAGGTCGAGCATCGGCATGCCAGACCGCACGTAGCGGCGGGCGATCGACACGACCAGCCGGAGGTTGGCCCGGATGAAGAGGTCCTTGGCGCGCTCGCCCTCGATGACGACGCGCTCCAGCTCCTCCTGGCCGACGCCCTTCGGGATCTGGCCCTCGTCCAGCAGGTGCTCGGCATACAGCCCGGCCTCGATGGCCTTGGAGAGGTCGACCTCGGTGGCGGCGTCGAGCAGCGGTGTCCGGGAGATCTCGTGTAGGTAGACGCCAACCAGGTCGCGCTCCTCGGCGACCTCGTCGGTGCGCATCACCACATTGCTTTCCACGTTGCTCACGATCCCCTCGTTCGCCCCTCTTGCTCTCTTGCCTGCGGTCCCCACGTTCATCAGCCCTCCCCCGTAACTTCCGCAATCCCCTGCGGTGCTGACACCTACACAACAGATGAGACGCGTAAGGGATTCCATGTGCTGAGTCGAAAGTGTCACGAATGCCTGAGTACTAGCTGAGAGCGCGGTGCATAGTTGCTGTGCACTGCCCTCATCAGGGCCTTCGGGGTCCGACCCGGTCGCGGATTGGGCGGCCACTGCGCATACTTCGCCCGAATAATGACAACATCCGGGCTCCATAACGCACAGCGATCCGGGTCACTACCTGTCTGCGATCCTCGTCACTTCACAGTACGCACGTACGCCGTAGCCGGTTCACTGTCGGATCGAGGATTACCCGCGTCACATCGGCCCTAACGGAGGGCGGCCGGGATCCGCCGCACAGGCGCCTCAGCGGTAGCCGCGCTCCTCCGCGAGAAGGGCGAGCGCGCCGCGCACCTGCCCGGCGGAGTGCGTCAGAGCGCCCCGCGCGTCGGCCACGCTCGCGCCCGAGACGAGCGCCACGAGGGCCGCCTTCAAGTCACCGTCCGCGTCGGCGAGCGCCCGGCGGCAGGCCTCCTCGGCGTACCCGGTGGCCTCCTCCAGGATGGAGATCATCCGGCCGCGCAGCTTGGCGTTGGTGGCGACCATGTCGATCATCAGGTTGGAGTAGACCCGGCCTAGCCGCACCATCACCGCGGTGGAGAAGGCGTTGAGCACCAGCTTCTGCGCGGTCGCCGCCTTCATCCGGGTGGAGCCGGTCACCACCTCCGGCCCGGTGTCCACGCCGATGAAGACGTCCACCGCTGCGGCCGCCGCGGCGGCTGGGTCGGCGGCCACCAGCACGGTGCCGGCCCCCGCCGCACGCGAGGCGCGCAGCGCGCCCAGCACGTACGGGGTGCGCCCGCTCGCGGCCAGCCCCACGACGAGGTCACCGGCGTGCACGCACTCGGCGGCCTCGCGCTCACCACCGCCCTCGCTGTCCTCCGCGTCCTCGACCGGCCGGAAGACCGCTTCGGTCCCCCCGGCGAGGTGGGCGCAGAACCAGTCCTCGGGCGAGTTGAACGTGGGCGGCAGCTCGGCGACGTCGAGCACGCCGAGCCGCCCGGAGGTGCCGGCGCCGAAGTAGTGCACCCGGCGCCGGGAGCGGATCGCCTCGACCGCCAGGTCGACCGCGGCCGCGATCTCGTCGAGCACGGCCGCGACCGCGGTCGGCACGGTGCGGTCCGCCTCGTTGATGACCCGCACGACGTCAAGGGTGGACATCAGGTCCAGGTCGACACTGTCCGGGTTGCGGCGCTCGGTCGGCGAGCCGACCCGGACGACCGCGCGCCCGTCCGCTTCCGCCGTCACCGGGACCGCCGGGCCGTACCCACGCGGTGGGTCTGCACGGCCTCGGCGGTGACCTCGAGCGCGCGGCGCGCCTTGGTCCGGTTGCGGGCCGCGACGCCGACGAAGAGGCAGTCGACGACGGTCAGCTGGGCCAGGCGGCTGGCCATCGCACCCGAGCGGTACGTGGTCTCGCGCGCCGCCGTGGTGAGCACGAAGTCGGCCACCTCGGTGATGGGAGATCTGGGGAAGTTGGTCAGCGCGACCGTGGTGGCGCCCCGGGCCCGGGCCTGCTGCAGCACCTCGATCACATCGGAGGTGGTGCCGGAGTGGGAGATGCCGACCGCCACGTCGCCCTTGCCGAGCAGCGCCGCCGAGGTGAGCGCGAGGTGCACGTCCGGCCAGGCGAAGGCGGTGCGCCCGATGCGGTGCAGCTTCTGCTGGAAGTCGGAGGCGACGAAGCCACTCGCGGCCGCGCCGTAGATGTCCACCCGGCCGGCCCCGTTGATCGCGTCGACCACCTGCTCACAGACGGCCGGGTCGAGCTGCTCGGCGGTCTCCTCCACGGCGCGTGCGTCGTTGAACGCGATGGTCGCGATGATCTGGGCCAGGTCGGCACCGGGCGGGATGTCACCGCCCACCACTCTGGCGTCCGGCGGCTCGACCCGGCGCGCGGCCTCGGCGGCGAGCCGGATGCGCAGCTGCGGGTAGCCCTCCATGCCGACCGAGCGGCAGAAGCGGATCACCGTCGCCTCGGAGGTCTCGGCGGCGGTGGCCAGATCGGTTATCGTGCGCCGCGCGGCGTCGGCCGGATCAGCCACCACCAGGCGCGCGACGCGCTGCTCGGCGGGCGACAGCGACGGCAGCAGGCCACTGATGTGCACGATCAGCCCGCTCGACTCGTGAGTCGCGGAAACCTTCGTCGTTTTCGCCACGCATGAAACTTACTTTCAGAGAGGTCGGACCGTCAACCGTGACCTCGGTATCTGCGACGGTACGCCGCAGACCACCGCACTGAGTCCGGCTTTGGCCGGCCGAGCGTGCCATTCCTGGCAACCGTTCGGTTCATCCGGACCCGCGAGGCGACAGCGAGTGAGCATCGCAGGGAGCGCTAGCGACCGAGGAGCGGAGCGAGCGCGGAGCCGAGCCATGAGACATGGCGACATGGCGGGGATACCGTGTGGCCATGGCCGATCGCACCGCATTGATCACCGGTGGCACCGGAGGTTTGGGCGGTGCCGTCACCGCCGCGTTCGTGGCAGCCGGTTGGCGCGCCGTCGTACCGGTGCGCAAAGACCCTCCCGACGGCGGCGACGGCGCAATCTACGTGACCGCCGACCTCACCGATCCCACGGCGGTCGAGGCGGCGGTGGCGGTCGCCGCGAGTGAGCCGGCGGCGCCCCTGCGGGCGGTGGTCAACCTCGTGGGTGGATTCGCGGCGGGCGGGCTGGTGCACGAGACGCCGATCGAAGACTTCGAGCGGATAATGGCGCTCAACCTGCGCCCTACCTACCTCGTCACGCAGGCGGCGCTACCCCACCTCATCGAGACCGGCGACGGTGCCATCGTCTGCGTCTCCTCGCGGGCGGCGGTCTCTCCCTTCCCCGGCGCGGTCGGATACATCACGGCGAAGGCGGCGGTGCTGGCGTTCGCCAGCGCGGTGGCCGTGGAGTACAGGGCCAAGGGCGTGCGGTGCAACACCGTGCTGCCGAGCGTGATCGACACCCCGACCAACCGGGCCGCCCAGCCGGACGCGGACACGTCCCGCTGGGTGCGGCCGGAGGACATCGCGACGGTGATCCGCTTCCTGGCCAGCCATGAGTCGGCACCGACCAGCGGGGCGACGATCCCGGTCTACGGGCGGGCGTAGCTCGGATCGGCCAGCATCCCGAGGTGCTCCTGGATCCGGGCGGTCACCTCGTCCGGCGTTCCATTTGCGTCAATCACCACGAAAGAGCCGAATTCAGGCAGAGAACGGTACGCGACGGTCGAGGTCGCCAGGAAATCCTCGCTCTCGTGGTCTTCGGCCCGCAGGTCGATGCGGCGGACCGCCTCGGACGGGGTGACCGCGAGGAAGAAGGTCACGTCCGGCCGGGGAAACAACGCGTACGCCCGCCGGGCCAGCCACTCGGCCACCCGGCTGCCCTCGTGGGCACGGATGCTCGCGTACTGGCAGACCGCGTACCGATCCATGACCGCGACCCGGCCGGCCAGGCGGGAGCGGAGCAGCGCGCGGGCGATGGCGAGCCAGCGGAGGACCGACTCGACCAGAAGCAGCCCGGCCCGGCCGAGCAGCCGCTGGGCGTCGCCGCCGCGACCCACCCGCTTGGCCAGCCGGCCAAACCAGCGGCGGCCGCCGGCGTTCTGCCAGTAGGTCGCCGGGAGGCCGGCATCGGTCAGCGCGGTGGCCAGTCGATGGGCCTGAGTGGTCTTGCCAGAGCCGTCGACACCCACGAGCGCGACAACCCGTGGGCGCCCGGTCACAGCGGGCCGAACTCTGGAATAGATCACGGCAGTCCACGGTACTCGGGCTGCACAACATAGTACTTTCGGCTAGATTTCTCTGATCCGTTTGGTCTAAGGTGAGATAGCTGATCGGTCAGCCCCCATGGATGATCGGGTAGCTGCATAACGGGACTAGAGCGGACACAAGAGCGATACAAGACACGCGTCCGGACACAGGTGCAGGGAGGACCACCATGACCGCGACATACGTGCACCAGACGAAAAGCAGTGCTCGCCTGGACCAGCGCCAGGTAACCGATAACGCCGCGGACCTGATGGCCACGATGGCCTCGCTGCCGGTGCACCACCCGTCCCGGGCCAGGGTGCGCGACCAGGTCATCGAGTCGTGGCTCCCGCTGGCACAGCACCTCGCCAACCGGTTCGCCGGCCGCGGCGAGCCGATCGAGGACCTGGCGCAGACCGCCACGGTCGGGCTGATCAAGGCAGTCGACAAGTTCGACCCCGAGCGCGGCGTCGAGTTCGCGGCCTACGCGATCCCCACCATCATCGGTGAGATCAAGCGCCACTTCCGCGACCGCACGTGGGACATCCGGGTGCCCCGCCGCCTCCAGGAGCTGCGGCTGAGCATCTCCGAGGCGACGAGCACGCTGCTGCAGACGCTCGGCCGCTCGCCGACGGTCGCCGACATCGCCACGCACATCGGGATCAGCGAGGAAGAGGTGCTGGAGGGGCTGGAAGGCGCCCGGGCGTACAACGCCGTGTCGCTCTCCATGCCGACCAGCGACGGCGACCGCGCCACCGAGCTGGGCGACATGCTCGGCAGCGAGGACGGCGAGTTCGAGCTCGCCGAGCTGCGCGTCGCCCTCGGCCCCGCGCTCGCCGCGCTCGACCAGCGCGAGCAGAAGATCCTGATGCTGCGCTTCTACGGCAACATGACCCAGTCGCAGATCGCCGACCAGATCGGCGTCTCCCAGATGCACGTGTCCCGTCTGCTCGCCCGGGCACTCGCCAAGCTCCGCGGCCACCTCGGTGAGGACGCCGCCTAGGCATCCACTCGCCGCACCAAGACGCTCGACGGCGGTTCGCCGTGCCGAGCGATCCAATCCACACGGACGGTCCGGTGTGCCCGTACCAAGGGGCACGGGTCACCGGACCGTCCGTGCGCGCGTTCCCCGACGGTGGCGTGTCAACCGGCGGCCACCCGGGTATCTGTACTGCCTTCCCCCCGAGCACACGAGCCGAGGAGTCTTCATGGGCGTGGACGAAGGACTGCTCATCACACTCAAGCGCGTTGCCGCCACGCTCAAGCAGGCCGAGATCCCGTTCGCATTGGGCGGCAGCTTCGCGGTGTACGCGCACGGCGGCCATTCCGGCGACCACGACGTCGACTTCCTGCTCCGCGAGGAGGACGTCGAACGGGCGCTGGAAGCGTTGGTGGCGACCGGTTTCCGGGCCGAGCGGCCACCCGAGGACTGGTTGGTCAAGGTCTACGACGAAGACCGGATGGTCGATCTCATCCACCACCCGCTGGACACTCCGGTGACCGAGGAGACGCTCACCGACACCGTCTCCCGGGTCGTCGACGCGATCGTGATGCCGTGCGTGACCGCCACCCAGCTGATGATCCATAAGCTGCTGAGCTTCACCGAGCACTACTGCGACTTCACCCGCGGCCTGCCGCTGGCCCGTTCTCTGCGCGAGCAGATCGACTGGGACCGGGTGCGCAAGGAGACCGCGCAGTCGCCGTACGCCGAGGCGTTCCTTTTGCTACTCGAGCGTCTGGAGGTGGTTCCATGATCGATGAGTACGTGGAGGCGGCCGTACAGCGGCTGCTGACCGAGCACGCGGGCCTCGCCGAGCAAGGCATCACGGTGGCCCGCCGGGAGCGCACCATGGTCCTCTGCGGGGAGGTGGAGAGCCCCGCCCGCCGCGACGAGATCGTGCGGCTGGTCGAAGAGAACTTCCCCGACGTTCCCCTATGGGTCGACATCGGCATCACCCGCGCGAACGAGCCGAGCGAGGCGGAGGACCTGCTGTGAAGGACCCCAACGACCCTCCGATCCGCATCGCGGCGGTGGGCGACGTCCACATGGATCAGGACGTGCTCGGCCGCTTCCGCCCGGCGCTGGAACACCTGCC
>Ga0272482_10000008_pt1 | contig 79598 bp, 59 predicted proteins | sample RVTome_8_FD_192427 | JGI IMG/M metagenome (GOLD analysis project Ga0272482, IMG submission 192427) | Soil microbial communities from uranium-contaminated site in the Upper Colorado River Basin, Wyoming, United States - RVT160D0 (version 2) ...
GTCGACACCGACCTCGTCGACTTCGACGCCAGCATCGACGACAGCCCGACCGAGTTCGGGCTGGCCGTCCACGTGCTGGCCGGACACCTTCTCCTCACGTCCAACACACAGGTCGTGAACAAGGAGAACGTGGCTCGGTTGGGTGGGATGTATCGGGCGGTGTTGGTGGCGATGGCTGATGATCCGCGGGGTGATGCGCGGGCTGGTTATCTGCCGGTTGGTGAGCGTGTGCGGTTGGTGGATGAGTGGAACAGTACGGTGGCGGTGCCGTTGCCGGGTTGTGTGTATGAGTTGTTTGAGCGTGGTGTGGTGGCGTCGCCGGATGCGGTGGCGGTGGTCTGCGACGGTGTGTCGTTGAGTTATGCGCAGGTGGATGTGCGGGCGAATCAGTTCGCGCATCGTTTGCGGGCTCTTGGGGTGAGGGCTGAGTCGACGGTTGGTGTGTTGCTGGATCGTGGTCCGGATCTGGTGGCGTGTCTGTTGGGGATCTGGAAGGCCGGCGGGGCGTATGTTCCGTTGGATCCGTCGTTCCCGGCGGCGCGGGTGGCTGGGATGGTCGCTGACGCGGGTGTGCGGGTGGTGGTGACCGGGCCGGGCTATGTGGACCGGTTCGCCGGGACGGGTTGTGTTCTGGTTGATCCGGGGTCGGTGGATGGGCTGCCGGGCGTGGTGGTGGACAGGGTGGCGGATTTGGACGCTTTGGCGTATGTGGTCTTCACGTCGGGGTCGACGGGTCGGCCGAAGGGTGTGCAGATCACGCATCGTGGGTTGGTCAACCATGTGTTGTGGGCGGCGGGGGAGTTGGCCTCGCGTGGTTGTGGTGGTGCGCCGGTGTTCTCGTCGGTGGCGTTCGATCTGGTGGTGCCAAACCTGTGGGCGCCGTTGGTGTGCGGTCAGCGGGTGTTGCTGTTGCCGCAGGACACCGACCTGGCCGACCTCGGCTCCCGGTTGGTGCAGGCCGGCCCGTTCAGTTTCGTGAAGCTGACCCCGGGCCATCTGGACGTGCTGTCCAGTCAGCTGTCCGGCAGCGCGGCGGCCAGTATCGCGCCGGTGATCGTGGTCGCCGGTGAGGCCCTGACCCGGCAGACCGTGCAGCGGTGGCGGACAGTCGGCGCCGGCACTGTGTTGATCAACGAATACGGGCCGACCGAGGCGTCGGTGGGCACCTGCACGTATCCCGTCGAAGGAACACTGTCGTGGCAGGTCGCCCCGATCGGTCGACCACTACCCGGGATGCGGATGCTGGTGTTGGACGCCGGCATGTGTCCGGCCCCGATCGGTGTCGTCGGCGAACTGTACGTGGGTGGCACTGGCGTCGCCCGCGGCTACGTAGGCCAACCAGAGCTGACGGCGGCCCGGTTCGTACCCGATCCGTTCGGTCCGGCCGGCTCACGGTTGTATCGCAGTGGTGACCTGGCCCGGGTGTTGCCGGACGGGAATGTGGAGTTCGCCGGCCGGGTCGACGACCAGGTCAAGATCCGCGGCTACCGGATCGAACTCGGCGAAGTCCAGGCCGCCTTACGCGCGAACTCGGCTGTGCTGGACGCCGTCGTGGTAGCTGGATCGGACGGGCAACGCCTGATCGCCTACATCATCCCCACTACCGAGGGACTGGATGTCGGCGAGCTGCGGGCGGGGTTGGCCCGAACCTTGCCGGATTACATGGTGCCGGCGGTGTTCGTGATCGTCGAGCGGATTCCGTTGACCGCGAACGGGAAAGTGGACCGGCGGGCACTGCCCGACCCCGACCACAACACCGTCGAGCGGGAGATCATCGGCCCGCGCACCCCGGCCGAAGAACAGATCACCGCAGTATGGCGACAGGTCCTGGGCCGCGAACAGATCGGCATCCACGACAACTTCTTCGACATCGGCGGGCACTCCATCCGCGCCGTCGCACTCATCGGCGCCCTACGCGTGGCCGGCTTCGACGTCGGCGTCCGAGACGTCTTCGAATACCGCACCATCGCCGAACTCGCCCACCAACTCACCCACCGAAACACCCTCACCACCCAAGCGACAACCGTCGCCCCGTTCGACCTGATCACCGACCAAGACCGGGCACTGCTACCCGACGACCTCACCGACGCCTACCCCCTGTCACAAGTACAAACCGGCATGGTCGTGGAAATGCTCGCCGACACCAACCTCAACCGCTACCACAACGTCGGCTCATTCCGCATCCGAGACCACCAACCATTCTCCCTACCCGCACTACAACAAGCCGCCGCCACCGTCGCCGCCCGCCACGACGTCCTACGCACCTCCATCCACCTCACCACCTACACCACCCCCATGCAGCTCGTACACACCACCACACAAGTCCCAGTCACCACCCGCGACCTACGCGGACTGGATGAGGACGCGCGGCAACAGGCGCTGCACGCGTTTACCGCCGAGGAGCGAGCCAAGCTATTCGACCTGAGCGCGCCGCCGCTGCTCCGGCTGACCGCTCTCGTGGAGAGCGACGAAGCCTGGTGGCTGGCGTTCACCCTGTGCCACGCGATCCTGGAGGGTTGGAGTCATCATTCGCTGTTGATGGAGCTGCTGGGCTGCTACCGGCAGATCCGGGACGGGTTGGCGCCGGAGCCGTTTGAGTCGCCGGCCGTGCGGTACGCCGACTTCATCGCCGGCGAGCAGGCATCCCTCAACTCGACCGAAGACCGCTCCTACTGGCGGTCGGTCGTCGACGGAAACGCGAAGTTCACCCTGCCGTCCGGCTGGGGTGACGAGCAGCCGGACAGGCTGGCCAGCTTCGCCGCCGTCAAGTACAAGGATCTGGAGGACGGGCTGCGGGCGCTGGCCGTCGATGCCGGGGTTCCGCTGAAGAGTGTGTTGCTGGCCGCGCATCTGAAGGTGCTGAGCATGCTGACCCGTGAGTCGGCGTTCTTCACCGGGCTGGTGTGTCACGGCCGGCCGGAGGCACCCGGCGCCGACCGGGTCTACGGCATGCACCTCAACACCCTGCCCTTCGCCCACGACCGCACCGCCCGCACCTGGCGCGACCTGATCACACAGGTCTTCGCCAGGGAGACGGGGTTGTGGCCACACCGCCGCTTCCCGTTGCCGGAGATCCAGCGGGAGATGGGCGACGGCGAGCGGCTCCTCGACACGCGCTTCAGCTTCATCGAGTTCGATCAGGTCGACACGGATCTGGTGGATCTCGACGCCGGTCAGGGGGACATGCCCACCGAGTTCGGACTGGCGACACACGTGATAGGCGGTCACGTCATGCTGACCGGCGACGCCCGGGTGCTCAGCACCACCGACCTGGACCGGTTGGGTGGGATGTATCGGGCGGTGTTGGTGGCGATGGCTGATGATCCGCGGGGTGATGCGCGGGCTAGTTATCTGCCGGTTGGTGAGCGTGTGCGGTTGGTGGATGAGTGGAACAGTACGGTGGCGGTGCCGTTGCCGGGTTGTGTGTATGAGTTGTTTGAGCGTGGTGTGGTGGCGTCGCCGGATGCGGTGGCGGTGGTCTGCGACGGTGTGTCGTTGAGTTATGCGCAGGTGGATGTGCGGGCGAATCAGTTCGCGCATCGTTTGCGGGCTCTTGGGGTGAGGGCTGAGTCGACGGTTGGTGTGTTGCTGGATCGTGGTCCGGATCTGGTGGCGTGTCTGTTGGGGATCTGGAAGGCCGGCGGGGCGTATGTTCCGTTGGATCCGTCGTTCCCGGCGGCGCGGGTGGCTGGGATGGTCGCTGACGCGGGTGTGCGGGTGGTGGTGACCGGGCCGGGCTATGTGGACCGGTTCGCCGGGACGGGTTGTGTTCTGGTTGATCCGGGGTCGGTGGATGGGCTGCCGGGCGTGGTGGTGGACAGGGTGGCGGATTTGGACGCTTTGGCGTATGTGGTCTTCACGTCGGGGTCGACGGGTCGGCCGAAGGGTGTGCAGATCACGCATCGTGGGTTGGTCAACCATGTGTTGTGGGCGGCGGGGGAGTTGGCCTCGCGTGGTTGTGGTGGTGCGCCGGTGTTCTCGTCGGTGGCGTTCGATCTGGTGGTGCCAAACCTGTGGGCGCCGTTGGTGTGCGGTCAGCGGGTGTTGCTGTTGCCGCAGGACACCGACCTGGCCGACCTCGGCTCCCGGTTGGTGCAGGCCGGCCCGTTCAGTTTCGTGAAGCTGACCCCGGGCCATCTGGACGTGCTGTCCAGTCAGCTGTCCGGCAGCGCGGCGGCCAGTATCGCGCCGGTGATCGTGGTCGCCGGTGAGGCCCTGACCCGGCAGACCGTGCAGCGGTGGCGGACAGTCGGCGCCGGCACTGTGTTGATCAACGAATACGGGCCGACCGAGGCGTCGGTGGGCACCTGCACGTATCCCGTCGAAGGAACACTGTCGTGGCAGGTCGCCCCGATCGGTCGACCACTACCCGGGATGCGGATGCTGGTGTTGGACGCCGGCATGTGTCCGGCCCCGATCGGTGTCGTCGGCGAACTGTACGTGGGTGGCACTGGCGTCGCCCGCGGCTACGTAGGCCAACCAGAGCTGACGGCGGCCCGGTTCGTACCCGATCCGTTCGGTCCGGCCGGCTCACGGTTGTATCGCAGTGGTGACCTGGCCCGGGTGTTGCCGGACGGGAATGTGGAGTTCGCCGGCCGGGTCGACGACCAGGTCAAGATCCGCGGCTACCGGATCGAACTCGGCGAAGTCCAGGCCGCCTTACGCGCGAACTCGGCTGTGCTGGACGCCGTCGTGGTAGCTGGATCGGACGGGCAACGCCTGATCGCCTACATCATCCCCACTACCGAGGGACTGGATGTCGGCGAGCTGCGGGCGGGGTTGGCCCGAACCTTGCCGGATTACATGGTGCCGGCGGTGTTCGTGATCGTCGAGCGGATTCCGTTGACCGCGAACGGGAAAGTGGACCGGCGGGCACTGCCCGACCCCGACCACAACACCGTCGAGCGGGAGATCATCGGCCCGCGCACCCCGGCCGAAGAACAGATCACCGCAGTATGGCGACAGGTCCTGGGCCGCGAACAGATCGGCATCCACGACAACTTCTTCGACATCGGCGGGCACTCCATCCGCGCCGTCGCACTCATCGGCGCCCTACGCGTGGCCGGCTTCGACGTCGGCGTCCGAGACGTCTTCGAATACCGCACCATCGCCGAACTCGCCCACCAACTCACCCACCGAAACACCCTCACCACCCAAGCGACAACCGTCGCCCCGTTCGACCTGATCACCGACCAAGACCGGGCACTGCTACCCGACGACCTCACCGACGCCTACCCCCTGTCACAAGTACAAACCGGCATGGTCGTGGAAATGCTCGCCGACACCAACCTCAACCGCTACCACAACGTCGGCTCATTCCGCATCCGAGACCACCAACCATTCTCCCTACCCGCACTACAACAAGCCGCCGCCACCGTCGCCGCCCGCCACGACGTCCTACGCACCTCCATCCACCTCACCACCTACACCACCCCCATGCAGCTCGTACACACCACCACACAAGTCCCAGTCACCACCCACGACCTACGCGGACTGGATGAGGCGAAGCAAGCACTCGCGATGCGGGAGTTCATCGAGGAGGAACGGGCAAACCTGTTCGACCTCGCCACCGCGCCGCTGCTGCGCGTGTCGGCCCTGGTGGAGAGCGACGAGGCCTGGTGGCTCGCGTTCACCAACTGCCATGCGATCACCGAGGGCTGGAGCCAGCAGTCGCTGTTGATGGAGCTGCTGGGCTGCTACCGGCAGATCCGCGACCACCTGGCACCCGAGCCCTACGAGCCGCCGGCCGTGCGGTACGCCGACTTCATCGCCGGCGAGCAGGCATCCCTCAACTCGACCGAGGACCGCTCCTACTGGCAAGAAATCGTGCGGACGTACCCGGCGTTCACGCTGCCATCCGGCTGGGGCGACGGGACGCGAGCCGGCGAAACCTACCGGCTCCGGGTGCCTTTCGGTGACCTCGAGAAGCACCTGCGGGCGCTGGCCGCGGACACCAGGACGTCGTTCAAGAGCGTGCTGCTGGCCGCGCACCTGAAGGTGCTGAGCATGCTCACTGACGAGCCCGCGTTCCAGACCGGGTTGGTCTGCAGCGCACGGCTGGAGGCACCCGGCGCCGACCGGGTCTACGGCATGCACCTCAACACCCTGCCCTTCGCCCACGACCGCACCGCCCGCACCTGGCACGACCTGATCACACAGGTGTTCGCCAGGGAGACGCAGCTGTGGCCACACCGCCGCTTCCCGCTGCCGGCGATCCAGCGCGCCGCGGGCAACGGACAGCGGGTCATCGAGGTGCTGTTCAACTACCAGGACTTCCACCAGGTCGACTACGACGTGGTGGATGCGGCCGTGGCACAGGGCGACAGCGCGTACGAGTTTCCGCTGACGGTGTCGACGGTCCCGGGGCACCTGAGCCTGCGCGTCCACACCGAGCAGCTGACCCGCTCCAATGTGGATCGGCTGGCGGAGATGTACCGGGCGGTGCTGGCCGCGATGGCCGGCGACGCGCTCGGCGATGCCCAGGCCAGCTACCTGCCCGCCGACGAGCGTGAGCGGTTGCTGGACGAGTGGAATGACACCACGGTGGAGTGGTCATGACAAGGTGTGTACACCACGTGTTCGAGACCCAGGCTCACGCGACCGCCGAGGCGGTGGCGGTGGTCGCCGGCGACGAGCGGACTACGTACGCCCAGCTCGACGCGCGCGCGAACCGGTTCGCCCACCATCTGCGAGCGCTGGGGGTCGGTCCGGAGTCGCTGGTGGGAGTGCTGCTGGAGCGTGGATCGGATCTGGTGGCCTGCCTGCTGGGAATCTGGAAAGCCGGCGGAGCATACGTTCCACTGGATCTGGACGCACCGACCGAACGGTGGCGACACATGCTGGCCACCGCCGGTGCACAGGTGGTGGTGACGCAGTCGTCGTACGGCGAGCGTCTCGCGGGCGCGTACCAGGGTGCTCGGGTGCTCGTCGATCGGGAGTGCGACGAGATCGCCGCGCGACCGGCCACCGCCCCCGGCATCCTGGTCGACCCGCACAGCCTGGCGTACGTGCTCTTCACATCCGGGTCCACCGGGCAGCCGAAGGGCGTGCAGATATCGCATTTCTCCCTGCTGAATCTGCTGTACGCCATGCGGGTGAAGCTCAACGCGGACCGGAGCACCTGGCTCGCGTCCACACCGGTCTCCTTCGACATCTCCGCGCCGGAGCTGTACCTACCGCTGATCACCGGTGGCCGGGTCGTCATGGTGACGGACTCGCGGACCTGGGACGGCGCCGAGCTCGTCCGCCTGATCGACGAGCATGAGGCGACCCATGTGCAGGCGACACCGTCGGGCTGGAAGGTGCTGCTCAACGCCGGCTTCGACGCGCGACCCGTGGTGGCCCTGACGGCCGGCGAGGCGCTGTCGCCGGCGCTGGCCGAGCAGCTGCACAGCCGGGTGAGGCGGTTGGTGAACGGGTACGGTCCCACCGAGACCACGATCTACTCGACGTCGTGGGAGAGGTCGGAGTCCGCGGACGTGGTGCCGATCGGGCGACCGATCGCCAACACCCGGACCTACGTGCTGGACGGCGACCTGCGCCCGGTGGCCATCGGTGTCACAGGTGAGCTGTACATCGCGGGTCACGGCGTGGCCCGGGGCTATGTGAACCGTCCGGATCTGACGGCGGAGCGGTTCCTGCCCGAGCCGTTCGGCGACAGGCCCGGGTCGCGGATGTACCGGACCGGGGACCTGGTCCGATACCTGCCCGGCGGAGACCTTGAGTTCCTCGGCCGGGTCGATCATCAGGTCAAGGTGCGCGGTCACCGGATCGAACTGGCCGAGATCGAGGCTCGGCTGGTGGCGCATCCGGACGTACGGGACGCGGTGGTGGTCGCCCGGGCGGATCGGGCGGGCGACACGTGGTTGGTCGCGTACGTCACCGCCGACTCCGATCCACCGCGGCCGGCGCCGCTGCGCGACTTCCTGGCCGCGACGCTTCCCACGTACATGGTGCCCGGGGCGTTCGTGGTGCTGGACGCCTTTCCGCTGAACACCTCCGGGAAGGTCGATCGCCTCGCGCTGCCGGCACCGGAGCGGGCGGCGCTCAGCCAGGACGGCGTCGTGCGGCCCCGCACCCCGCTGGAGGAGCGGATCGTCGCGGTGTGGTCGCACGTGTTGGGTCTGGAACAGGTGGGGGTGCTCGACAGCTTCTTCGATCTGGGTGGTGACTCCATCCGCGCGGTGACACTGGTTGGCGCGCTGCGGGCGACCGGGCTCGACGTCACGGTGCGGGACGTCTTCGCGCACCGGACGGTGGCGGCGCTGGCCGAGGAACTGACCACGCGGACGGAGCCGGCCATCCCGTACACGCCGGTGGCCCCGTTCGCCATGATCTCCGCCGCGGACCGGGCGTTGCTGCCCGGCGTCGTCGTCGATGCCTACCCACTGTCGCAGGTGCAGGCCGGCATGATGGTCGAGATGCTGGCCGACGACGGCCGGGGCAGGTACCAGAACGTCGACACGTACCGCGTCCTCGACAGGCAGCCGTTCGCGCTGGCCGCGATGCAGGCCGCCGTTCGCGTCGTCGTGGAGCGGCACGAGATGCTGCGCACGTCGTTCGACCTGACCACATACTCGGTGCCGATGCAGTCGGTGCACGCCACCACGGAGATCACGGTGGCGGTACGGGACCTGCGGGCACTTGATGAAGAGGAACGGACCCGCGCGGTACCCGACTTCCTCGCCGCCGAGCGGGCCGGAGCGTTCGACGCCGGCCAGGCACCGCTGTTGCGGGTGTCGGTGCTCGTGGAGAGCGAGGAAGCATGGTGGCTGGCGCTGACCCAGTGCCACGCGATCGTCGACGGCTGGAGCCTGCGGTCGCTGGTGACCGAGCTGGTGGACTGCTACCGGCGGATCCGTGAGGGTCTGGAGCCGGTGCCGGCGGAGATTCCGGCGGTCCGGTACGCCGACTTCGTCGCCGGCGAGCGCGAGTCACTGGCCGACGGATCCGACCGGGCCTACTGGCGAGCCATCGTCGACGCGTACCCGAGGTTCCTCCCACCGGCCGGTTGGGGGGACAACCCCGGTCCCCCCAACCCCGGCACCGGGCACCCGGACGGCTTGGCCGGGATCCCGCTGCACGGCGTGATCGGCGGTCTGCGCGAGCTGGCGACGGCCTCGCGGGTGTCGCTCAAGAGCGTGCTGCTCGCGGCGCACGTAAAGGTGCTGAGCATGATCACCGAGGAGCCGGCGTTCCACACTGGACTCGTGTGCAACGCGCGGCCTGAGGTGTCCGGCGCCGACCGGATTTACGGCATGCACCTGAACACCGTTCCGTTCCCGGTGGACCGGGGGGCGCGCACCTGGCGGCAACTGGTCGAGCAGGTCTTCGCCCGGGAGGTGGAGCTGTGGCCGCATCGACGCCTGCCGCTGCCGGCGATCCAGCGGGAGCTCAGTGACGGCCGCCGGCTGCTTGAGGTCGGGTTCACCTTCCAGGACTTCCATGACGTCGACGCGGCTCTGGTGGAGGTCAACCCGGCCGCGGGACAGATCGCGAACGAGTTCGCGCTCGGGGTCACCGCGTCGACCCAGCGCCTGGTCCTGCGCGCCGACACCGAGCGCATCAACGGGTCCAACCTGGAGCGGCTGGCCGGCTTGTACCAGGCCGTACTGGCGGCGATGGCGGACGATCCGGACGGCGACGCCCGCGCGTCGTACCTTCCCGAGGGCGAGCGCGAACGGCTGGTATCACGGTGGACGGACCCCGGAGCACAGCCGGAGACCCGCTGTCTGCACGAGACGTTCGAGGACCGGGCCGCGGCCACCCCCGACGCGGTGGCGGTCGTCGCCGGTGCGGACGCGTTGACCTATGCCGAGCTCAACGTGCGGGCGAACCGCCTGGCACATCGACTGAACAGCCTGGGGAGCGGTCCGGAGTCGGTGGTGGGGGTGCTGCTCGATCCGGGCATCGACCTGCTGCCCACCTTGCTCGGCGTACTCAAGTCCGGGGCGGCCTACCTCCCGCTGGAGCCGGCCCAGCCGCCAATGCGCCTGGCGTACATGCTGGCTGACGGTGGAGCGTCCATCGTGGTCACGACGGCGGAGCACGCGCCGATGCTCGGTGCCGACTACGACGGTGTGGTGGTGTTGCTCGATGACGACGCCGGCGCCATCGCGGCGGAACCGGTGTCGAACCCGCGATCTGGCGTGACACCGGAAAACCTGTCCTACCTGATGTACACGTCCGGCTCGACCGGACGTCCGAAGGGTGTGTGCGTCACCCACGCCAATGTCGGGCGGCTCTTCGCCACCACGACCCCGCAGCTGTCGTTCGACGCGACGGACACCTGGGCGCTGCTGCACTCCTTCGCGTTCGACGTGTCCGTGTGGGAGATGTGGGGCGCGTTGCTGTACGGCGGCCGGCTGGTGGTCGTGCCCTTCGACGTGGCCCGCTCGCCGGAGGACCTGCTCGACCTCCTGGCACGCGAGCGGGTGAGCGTGCTGTCGCTGTCCCCGTCGGCGTTCCGCGCGCTGGCCGGCGTGGCACTGAGCGATCAACGCCAATCGGGCCTTGATCTGCGCCTGCGCGCGATCGTCTTCGGCGGAGACAAGCTGGATGGTTCCGACCTCACCGAGTGGGTGGCGCGGCACGGCCTCCAGACGCCGATGCTGGCGCAGGCGTACGGCCCCACCGAGGCGACCGTACACGTCACGTTCCACGCGGTCGTCGGCGACGACCTCGACGCCGTCGGCGGTGTGCCGATCGGTCGGCCAGTGCCCGATATGCGGTCGTACGTGCTGGACCGGAACGGCCACCTGGCGCCGGAAGGGGTGCCCGGTGAGCTCTTCGTCGCCGGCGCCGGATTGGCGCGGGGGTATGGCAACCGGCCCGGGCTCACGGCGGAACGGTTCCTTCCGGATCCGTACGGAGGGCCCGGTGCCCGGATGTACCGGACCGGCGACCTGGCCCGGGTGTGGGCCGATGGCGCCCTGGACTTCCTGGGCCGGGTCGACGACCAGGTCAAGATCCGCGGGTACCGGGTCGAGCTGGGCGAGATCCAGGCCGCGCTGGTGGAGCACCCACAGGTGCGAGAGGCCGTGGTGGTCACCGACCAGGTCGGTTCCTCCGAACGCAGACTGGTCGCGTACTACGTGCCGGCGGAGGGCGACGCGCCGTCCGTCCTGGACCTCGCCGTCCACTGTGGGCGCTATCTGGCCGCCTACATGGTGCCGGTCGCGTTCGTGGCGCTGGGACGGATCCCGCTCACCACGAACGGCAAGCTGGACCGCCGCGCGCTGCCCTTGGTGGACCGCACCGCGGTGCGCCCCGGCCGGGAGTTCCTGGCGCCGCGTACCCCGACCGAAGAATCGCTGGCCGACATCTGGTCACGGTTGCTCGGCGTCGATCAGGTGGGGGTATGGGACACGTTCTTCGGTCTCGGCGGTGACTCGATCATGATTCTGGAGGTGGTCGCGGCCGGGCGGCAGGCCGGGCTCTCCATCCCGTTGCGCCTGCTCTACCAGGACGGGTCGCTCGCCGAGGTGGCCGCCGCGGTCGCCGTGGCGGCGCAAGCGCAGCCGCCCCCGGCCCCCCGGACCCGCCCGCGGACCGAAGCGCTGCCGACGCCCCTGGCGGCCATGGCCGACCATCACGTCCCGGGCGTGAGCATGGCGGTGATCCAGGACGGTGAGCTGGTATCGGTGCGCGGTTTCGGCGTGTGCCGGGCGCGCGGGCTGGATCCGGTCACCCCGGACACGCTGTTCCGCGTCGCCTCGATCAGTAAGCACGTCGCCGCCGTCGGCGCGCTGCGGCTGGTCGCCGACGGACGCATCGCGCTCGACGAGGACGTCAACGCCTACCTCGCCACATGGCGCGTTCCGGCCGGGCCGCATCCGGCCCCGGTCACCGTCCGGCATCTGCTGCAGAACGTCTCCGGGCTCACCGGCTACACGCGGTTCGGCCGGTATGAGCCGGGCGACCCGCTGCCAACCACCTTGGACGTGCTGTACGGCCGCCCGCCGGCGCGTACGCCGCCGGTGCGGGTGGAGTTCATGCCGGGTACCGTGTGGCGGCGCAGCGCCAGCCACTACTTCGTGCTCCAGCAGCTGATGTGTGACATCACCGGCGTACCGTTCCCGGAGCTGATGGCCGAGCTGGTGTTCGGGCCGCTGGGTATGGCGGGGAGCAGCTTCGACCCGGCATTCCCCGAAGTCAGCGGCCGGCCGGTCGCGGGCGGCCACGACGCGTACGGCGTGCCGGTGCGCGACGAGACGCTGACCACGCCGGAGCACATCGTGGCCGGCCTGTGGTCCACCGCGCCCGACCTGGCGGCGGTGGCGCTGGAGATCCGGAAGGCGTACGTCGGCGACCGGCCGACCCTGCTCACCCAGTCACTGGCCGCGCAGATGCTGAAGTCGTATCCCGGTGCGTACTATGGACTGTCCACATTGGTGGATGACACCGCCGAGGAGCTCAGCTTCGGCCACGCCGGGGAGATCGGCGGATACCAAGCCATGACCATGACCGGTGTCCGCGGCGGGACCGGCCTCGTCGTGCTCACCAACGGCGACTCCGGCAACGAGGTGGTGAAGTCGGTGATGGCCGCGTTCGGGCGGGACGACGAACGCTACAGCCGTGGTCGCCTCGCCCCGAGCCCGGCTTAGACGGCAGAACGGGAAGGGACGACCGGTGGAACGGTCTGTGCGTCACCTCATCTCCCTGAATGACCTGACCGACGACGACCTGACCTCTATCGTGGCGCGAGGGGTGCGGCTGGCCGCCAGTCCCGCCTTCCGCCCCCGGACCCTGGACGGGGTGGTCGCGGGCATCTACTTCCGCAAGACGTCGACGCGGACCCGCTGCGCCTTCTCGGCCGGTGCCCTGCGGCTGGGTGGGCAGATCGTGTCGCTCGGGCCCGACGATCTGCAGACCAACACCGGTGAGACGGCCATGGACACCGGACGGGTGCTGTCCCGGATGCTCGACATCCTGGTCGCCCGGACCGCGGCCAGCACCGAGGAACTGCGGCTCTGGTCCACGCCGGACACCATGGCCGTGGTCAACGCGATGAGCGCGGAAGAGCACCCGACGCAGGCGCTGGCCGACCTGACCACGCTGCTGGCACACTTCGGCCACGTCGAAGGGCTGCGAATCCTCTACCTCGGTGAGGGCAACAACACGGCCGCGGCGCTGGCGCTGGCGCTGAGCCGCTACGCCGGCGTGGTGCTGGAGCTGCGTACGCCGCCGGGATACGGACTCGCCGGCGCGGCCATGACGAGGGCGACCGGCCAGGCCGCGCGCTGCGGAGCCACGATCGTCGAACGCCACGACATGGCGGAACTCCCGGAGGCGGTCGACGTCGTCTACACCACGCGGTGGCAGACGACCGGCTCGATCAAGCCCGATCCCGGTTGGCGGGCGGTCTTCGCACCGTTCAAGGTGGATTCGGGACTCTGGCGGGACAGCCCGAAGGCGGTGTTCATGCACGACCTGCCTGCCCATCGTGGGGAGGAGGTTACCGCCGAGGTGCTCGACGGCGCCGCGAGCATCGCCTTCGACCAGGCCGGCAACAAGCTGTACAGCGCGATGGCCGTGCTGGAATGGTGCCGCCCCCGATGACCGCTCTCGCCGGGGCGGTCGCGGACCCGGAGCGGCTTGCCCCGTTGCGTCACAACCGCGAGTTCGTGATGCTGTGGTCCGGTGCGGGATTCGCGAGCCTCGGTGCACGGATCGGGCTGATCGCCTACCCACTGCTGGTGCTGTGGCACACCGGTTCGGCCACCGTCGCCGGGCTGGTGCTTTTCGCGGCGTTGCTGCCGAACCTGCTGGTGCAGCTGCCGGCCGGGGTGCTGGTCGACCGTTGGGATCGACGCCGGCTGATGATCTACAGCGATATCGGCTGTTGCCTGGCCGCCGGGAGCGTCGCGCTGACCGTACTCATGGACCGGATTTGGCTGCCGCAGCTGATCGCGGTGGCGTTCGTGGTGAGCAGCCTCGGCATCGTACACGGGCTCGCCGAGCGGGGCGGCGTGCGAAACCTGGTCGACGCGCGGCAGCTGTCGATGGCGATCAGCCAGTACGAGATTCGCTCCCGCACCGTTGGCCTGCTCGGCCAGCCCATCGGCACCGTGCTTTTCACCCTCGTCCGGTGGCTGCCCTTCTTCGTTACCGCGCTGGCCCATCTCGCCTCGCTGGCCATGGTTCTCATGATCAAGAAGAGTTTCCAGGCGGAGCGCACCGGCCCGCCGCGACGGCTGCGTACCGAGATGGCCGAGGGCCTGGCCTGGACGTGGCGGCAGCGCATGTTGCGCACCGTGCTCGGGTTCCTCGCCGCCACCAACGTTCTCTTCCAATGCCTGGCGCTGGCTCTGATGGTCGTGGTGCTGCAGGGCGGCCACTCACCGGCGGCGTTCGGACTGATCGTGACCGTCGGCGGGGTGGGCGGCGCACTCGGCGCACTGACGGGGATGTGGTGGCGGCGGCGACTGGACCTGCGCGCGATCGTGGTCGGCACGATGGTGGTGTGGGCGGTGCTCATGCCATGCGCGGCGCTGTCCCGTGACCCGATCATTCTTGGCGTGATCTTCTCCGGCATGACCTATGCCGGCGGCGTGATCAACGTGGCCGGTGCGGTGTATCAGGTCCAGACCACCCCGGATGCCCTGCAGGGTCGGGTCGGCAGCGTCATGATGCTGATCGGGTCCGGGGCCACGTCGCTCGGCGCGCTCGGCGGAGGAGTGGTGGTCGACACGTTCGGTGTGACGCGGACGGTGCTGGGCCTGGGCGCCATCATGGCCGCGCTGGTCGTACTGGCACTGCTCAGCCCGGTGGTGCGCGCCCCGGTCGACCGGAGCCTCGTCGCCCCGCTGGGCTTGTCCAAGGCTTCTCCGCCGCGCCACGACGGTGCCCGGTCGTGACCGGCGCCGGCCGGATATCGGCCATATATAGGCGCGGGCCGGATGGTGGTGGCATGTCCCGCCCACCCATGCCGTTGCTGTGCCTGCCCTACGCCGGCGCCGGAGCCAGCGTGTTCTGGCCCTGGACCAAGTCGGCCGTCCCAGGCCTGTCCGTCGTGCCGGTCCAGCTGCCCGGGCGGGAGGAACGGCTGGCCGAGGAGCCGTACCGCGACGCGCATCAGGCCACCGACGCCCTGCTGCCCGAGGTGCTCGCCCTGATCGGCGGGTCGAGCCGGGTGGCGCTGTTCGGGCACAGCCTCGGTGCCGTGCTGGCCTACGAGCTGACCCGGCGGCTGGTCGAGCGGACCGGTGTCGCGGTGGCGCACCTGTTCGTCAGCGGGTCGCCCGGCCCGTGGCGAAGCCGGGTCGGGCGCGCCAGCGGCCTTGGCGACGACGAGTTCCTGGCTCAGGTCGAGACCTTCGCCGGCTATCGGCACCCGGTGTTCGACGATCCGGACATGAGAGAGCTGCTCCTGCCGACCCTGCGGGCCGATGTCACGGCGCACGAGGACTACCGCCCGACGACGGATGCGCCACTCGACGTGCCGATCACCGCGGTGCGGGGGGTGGACGACCGGCTCGTCTCCACGGCACAGGCGGCGCAGTGGCGCGCCGCGACCGGTGCGGGCTTCTCGCTGATAGAGGTGGCCGGTGGGCACATGCACCTCGTAGAGCACCCTGAGGCACTGCTCGACATCATCGGCACCGTGCTTCGCGCGGTCGCCGCCGAGCCGCGGTAACGCGTCTTCGCGAGACACAATGGACATGAAAATGGCATCTTATGCAACTCATGGGCAAGACCGCCGTGGTCACCGGAGCAGCCCGCGGCATCGGCCGCGCCTGCGCGATCCGGTTCGCCGAGGAAGCCGCCGACCTCGTCCTGCTGGACGTCGCCGCGGACCTGCCGGAGGTGCCCTACCGGCTCGGCTCGGTGAGCCAGTTGGACCACGCCGCCGACCTGTGTCGCAAGAACGGCGCGGCAGTGTTGACGATCGTCGGCGACGTACGGGACCCGCGGACAGCCGTGACCGTGGTGAACCAGGCGATGGATCGCTTCGGCAGCGTCGACGTGCTCCTCAACAACGCCGGCATCGCGGCGCCCGCGGGCAAGGCGGTCCACGAGATCGAGGAGGAGGAGTGGGCGGTGATGCTGGACGTCGACCTCTCCGGAGCCTGGCGCATGATCAAGGCGGTGGCTCCGCTGATGATGGAACGGCGGGCCGGCAGCATCATCAACATCTCCTCCACGGCCGGCCTCGTGGGGTACCGCCACTTCGCGGCCTACGTCGCCGCCAAGCACGGCCTCATCGGACTGACCCGGGGCGCCGCCCTGGACTACGCCCCGTTCAAGGTACGGGTGAACGCCGTATGTCCGGGCTCGGTGCGCGACGATCCGGTACTCGAGGGACGCATGCTCGCTGAGATCGCCCGAGCCCTCGACGTCCCAGTCGACGAGCACGAGGCGACCTTCCTACAGGCCCAACCGATGAACGTGCTGGTGGAGGCGGTGGACGTCGCCGCTGCGGCCCTCTGGCTGGCCAGCGACCAATCGCTTCGCGTCACCGCCGCCGTCCTCACCGTCGACGGCGGGTTCTCCGCCCAATAGGTACGGGCATCACAGACCACGGAGGCAACCGATGCCGACCGCACGGCAGTTCTTTTCCCAACCGGTATACGCGCGCCAGCCCGGTCCGGCGTGCCACAGCGTGGTCGTCCAGGTGCCCCGCGCGGTCGACCTCGCCGATGTACGGAGCAACTTCGACCAGCTAGCGGCCGCGTCCCCGGCAGTGGGCGCCGGGCGGCTGTGGGTGGAGCGGATCGAGTACGCCGGCGTCGATCCGGCGGCCATTCCGCGCCGTGAGCGCGAGGCCCGCCGCCCGCTGGCTCCCGCCGGCCCACCGGTACGGTCGTTGGTCCTCTCCTTCGGCGATGGCATGGCCGATCTGGTGCTGGTCGCTCATCGCGGGGTGTGTGGCCGCGCCGACCTCGACACGCTGGCCACCCTCATGGTGCGGGACCCGTCCGCGCGGCAACCGGCGCCCGTACCGCGGCTCGGAAGCGGCCCGCGACTCGGGTCCACCAGTGACGAGGCGCGGGACGTCCGCCCCGCCACCCCACCGGAGTGGGGACTGGGCGATCCGGAACGCCGCGGCCAGATCGGCGTCGTGCCGCTCGAGCTGCCGAAGCCGGCGGTGTCGCCCCGCGCCCTCCTGGTCGCGGCGACCGGCCTCGTCCTGTCGCGCTACGGCGAAGGCGAACAGCCGCGGCTCGGCCTGGTCACCGCCCAGCAAGCCGCGGACGACGAGATCGTCGCCCTCGAAATCGGGGTGGACCGGAAGTACACGGCCAGCCGGTATCTTCAGCACGTCGCGACGCTGACCGGGCGCGTTCCCGTTCCCGACGCTCTCCCGGCCGCCGGTCTGGTGCTCACCCGCCAAACCCGCACGGACCACGGCCCACCCGTCTACTACCTGCCGTGCGTCGAACCGATCTTCCCCCTCACGATCTGGTACGAGGAACAGCCGGATGGATCGATGGTCGGCGGCTGCTGGTTCGACGAGGGCTGGGTGGCGGCGACTGTCGCGACCCAGTTCGCCCGGTACCTCAGTCACGTGACCGTGCAGCTGGCCGAGCGCTTGCGGGACGACCCGCCACTGGCCGAGATCGATGTGATGCCGGTCGCGGAGGCGCCGCGTGTGGTGGCTCCGGGGCGCACCTTCCCACCGGCCTGGCCATCGACGTCGCCCGGCGCACCCGCGCACACGATCCACCACGCGTTCCGGGATGTCGCCCTGCGCCAGCTGGAGGACGTCGCCGTGTCGGATGAGCTGACGGCGCTGACCTATGGCGAGCTCGACGAGCGCAGCGAGCGCCTGAGCCGGGCACTGCGCGTGGCCGGAGTCGCGGCCGGCGACCGGGTGGGCGTGTGCCTGCCCCCCGGCGTCGACCTTGTCGTGGCATTGCTCGCCGTGCTCAAGGCTGGCGCCGCGTACGTACCCCTGGACCTGCACAGTCCTGCGGAGCGGCTGCGCTACATCGCCGAGGACGCGGGATTGTCTGTTGTGGTCGCCGAACCCGACGGCTTCCCCGCGGGCGTCGGGCTGCGCGTGCTGCACCCGGTGGCGCTGCTCGAAGCGCCGGTGAGCGAACCCGGCGACGGCGCCGCGGCCGGTGGCGCCGACGACGCCGCGTACGTCATCTACACCTCCGGCTCGACCGGCCGGCCCAAGGGCGTCGTCGTACCGCACCGGAACGTGGCCGCGCTGCTCGCGGCGACCCAGGCCGACATGCGGCTCGGCCCGGCAGACGTATGGACGCTGTTCCACTCCGTGGCATTCGACTTCTCGGTCTGGGAGATCTGGGGCTGCCTGCTCACCGGGGGGCGCCTGGTCGTCGTCCCGCACTGGGTATCGCGGGCGCCGGAGGAGTTCTACGAGCTGTTGCACAGTGAGCAGGTGACGGTGCTGAACCAGACTCCGTCCGCCTTCGCCCAACTGCTGCCCATCGACCGCCGGGTCGGCGCCGACCTGGCGCTGCGGCTGGTCGTCTTCGGTGGGGAGCCGCTGGACCCGCGGATGCTGCAGGAGTGGTTCTCCCGCCATTCGCAGACCGAATGCCGCATGCTCAACATGTACGGGATCACCGAGACCACCGTGCACGTGACGACGCACACCGTCACCCCGCGGGACGCCGAAGTCGGCTTCAGCTCTGTGGGAGCGGCCCTGCCCGGCTGGACGATATCGATCCACGACGAAATGGGTCGGCTCGTGCCGGTCGGCGTCGCCGGCGAGATATACGTCGGTGGTGCCGGCGTGGCGAGCCACTATCTCGGGCGTCCCGAACTGACCGCCGAACGTTTCGTCACCGACCCGGTCTCCGGCGAGCGGCTGTACCGCAGCGGAGACCGCGGCCGGCTGCGGCCGAACGGCGAGCTGGACCACCTGGGTCGGCTGGACAACCAGGTGAAGATGCGCGGTTACCGGATCGAGCTTGACGAGATCCGTTCGGTGCTGCTGGACGATCCCGCGGTGAACGCCGCGGTCGTGGTGCTCGGCGGGGAGGAGGCCGGCGACGCGGCCCTGCTTCGCCTCGACGCCTATGTGGTGCTGAACAACGGCACATCTCCGGACGACGTCCGCCGCCGGGCGGCCATGATGCTGCCCGAGTACATGGTGCCGAGCTCCATTACCGCCCTGCCCAGCTTCCCGTTGACCGTCAACGGAAAGCTGGACACGGCCCGCCTGCCCGCTCCCGGTCCCCGCCGTACGCCGGACTCGACCGGCGACCGGTCGATGCCGGACGGGAACGGCCTCGCCGTCACCTTGCTCAAGGTCTGGCGGGAGGTGCTGGGCACCGACGTGCGCCCCCACGACAGCTTCTTCGAGCTCGGCGGCAACTCCCTGCAGGCGGTGCGCCTGCTCGCCGCGATGGCCGCGGCGGGCCTGCCGCGACTGCGGCCGCGTGAGATCTACCTCAACCCCACCGTCGCGCGGCTGGTGGCCTACCTGGAACGCCTGCCCGGTTGATGGCTCGGTCCGATATCCACGCAGGATCTCAGCGACGCGCCTGCCGGATCTGGTGAACGGCGAAGGCGATCGCGCCCAGCGCCGCGGTCACGGCGAGCACCACCACGGGCGCCGGCCCGGTCGGATCACCGTCGTCGCGCACCGTGCCCATGAAGTCGAGCGTGCGCTCGCCGGTGAACACCACCAACCACAGCAACAGGTAGGCCGCCTGGAACGTGCGGGGGCTCCGGCTCACGGAACCCAGGGCGAGCGCCAGCGTCGGGATGAACACCGCGCCGGCCAGCCAGGCGGCGACGCCGGCGCTATCCCCGGCGAGCGCCTGGCGCACCAGCGGACCGGCGCCCACCACGGCGGTGATCAGGACCGCCGCCACCCATTCGGCGAGCAGCCGGCGGCGTGGCGCGGGCGCCGAGCCGACGAGCGGGTGGACGTCGTGCTCGTACTGCTGGGTGCCGACCCGCGACCAGATCAGCACCGGCCACAGCCAGGCGATCGCCAGCAGGGGGTTTACGGACACGCTGACGGGCGCCACCGCCCCGGCGACGATGAGCGCGACGGCGCCCAGCAGCCACCAGCGCGAGGTCCGGCTCAGCAGGATCCGCAGCTCGCCGACGACCAGCCGCACGAACGGCCGGCCACGGCGGGGCGGGGTCAGCTCGCCGATCGTGGCGGTGTGGACAGTGGCGGCCGGGAGGGTCTCGGTGTGGACGGTGCCGGTGACCGGCTCGGCGGGTACTGGTGGCGGCTCCGCGACGCCGGTGCCGGCCGCCACCGTGGCCCGGCTATTCTGCGTGCGGTCGAACCGGGCGAACCACAGGGCCGGCAGCAGGGCGAACGCCACGCCCAGCACAATCAGGATGCCGCGCGACAGGAGCAACTCGGCGGTCAGGTCCAGTCCGGAGGTCCAGCGGAACCGCTCCGGTGGCTCGCTCCGGGTGACCAGACCGATGATCAGGAATGGCTTTTCGGCACCCGGATGCTGGGCCAGCACGTCTCCACGCATCGCGTCGGAGACCGCGGCCAGGCCCAGCGGGTCGAAGTGAGCGCCGGGCGCGAACCGCATCATCGCCTGGCTGACGATGGTGAGCAGGCTGGCGGCGAAGGCCCACACGACGTTGCCGAACCCGCCACGTAGCCGGGGGACCGTCTCGAACAGGACGGCGGCGCCGGCAACCAGGGTGATCAGCGAGATGGGGAAGAGCAGGAACGGCAGCCAGAGGGCGACCAGGTCGACGCCGCTCGCTTCGTCGCGCACCCAGAGCATGACCAGCGCCATCACCGCGATGACGCCGGTCATCGCCGCCAGCACCAGGAAGTTGCTCAGGAACTTGCCGAAGAGGTAGGTGCGCGACCGCAGCGGGGTGGCCGCGAGAATCTGCCCCACGCCGGTGGCCTCGTCCCGGCTCACCGTGTTCTTCACCACGTAGAAACCGGCGATGGCCAGCCAGCCACCGGTCATCACCGCCAGGAGGGTGCCGGTGTACCAGCTGTCGTAAATCCCGCGGAAGGCGCCCACCTGCATGAGCGCGTAGCCGGCCCGGGCCGGTGGGGCGGCGAGGTAGGCGAACACGATCGTGGCCAGCAGCGTCATCCCGAACGCGGGCCGCCGGACGCGCTCCCGGAAGTCCGCGACGGCCAGTGCCAGCAGCGGGTGTAGGTTCACCCCGCACCGCCCGGAGCACCGGCGCTCGCGGGCTGACCCTCGCGGCGGACCGCCCACAGGTAGGCGTCCTCCAGGTCCGGCTCGACGGGCGTGGCATCCACGGCCGGCCGATCGGTCGACAGCACCCGGACCCTGGTGCCGTCTGGCGTCCGGACCGCGCGACTGACCAGGTGCCGCTCGCGGAATGCCGGCAGGTCGCCGGAGTCCACCAGCACATCCCACACCTGCCCGCGGACATCGCGGAGCAGTGCCTCCGGCGTGCCGCGGCGGCACAGCCGGCCGCGCGCGAGGATCGCGATGTCCTCGGCGACGGCCTCCACATCGGACACGATATGGGTGGAGAGGATCACCACACGATCGACCGCGAGGTCGCCGAGCAGGTCCCGGATGCGCATCCGCTCCTCGGGATCCAGGCCGGCGGTCGGCTCGTCGAAGATGAGCACCCGCGGGTCGTTGAGCAACGCCTGCGCGATGCCGACCCGCTGCCGCATGCCACCGGAGTATTTCCCGAGCGGGCGTTTACGCGCCTCGGTCAGGTTGACCAGCGCGAGCAGCTCGTCGATGCGGTGACGGGCCGAACGGCCGGATAGTCCCTTGACCGCGGCGAGATAGGACAGCATCTCCGGGGCGGTCAGGTGCGGATAGAGCCCGAAGTCCTGTGGCAGGTAGCCGAGCACCCGGCGCAGCTCGTCCGGATGGGCGACGGTGTCCACGTCGTCCCACATCACCCGCCCGCTGGAGGGGCGGGTGACGGTGGCGATGATGCGCATCAGCGATGACTTCCCGGCGCCGTTCGGCCCGAGCAGGCCCAGGACGCCTGGTCCGACGCGCATGCTCACCTCGGAGACGGCGGTGGTGCCGCTCTGGTAGACCTTGGTGACGTCAGTGAGATCGAGCTGCATCAGAATCCAATTCCGGAACCGTTGTGGGCAGCGGGGCTTCCGGTGGTGCGTTGCGCTCACGTAGACCGTACCGGTTGTGCAGCCGCCGGAGGGGTCCCGGCGCCCACCAGTTCCACCGGCCCAGCAGGCTCATCGTGGCAGGCACCAGCAGGCACCGCACGATAGTGGCGTCGACCAGCACCGCGACGAAGAGCCCGATGCCGACCTCCTCGATGTCACCCATCCTGGCCGCGCCGAAACAGCCGAACACCACCAGCATCAGCAGCGCGGCCGACGTGATGATCCGGCCGGTGTGCTGCAGGCCGCGCCGGACCGCCGTCGCGGTGTCGTGTCCACTGTCGACGTACTCCTTGACCCGGGTGAGCAGGAACACCTCGTAGTCCATGGACAGTCCGAACGCGAACGCGAACACCAGACCGATCACGAACGGGCTCAGGCCGCCGACCGTCTGGGTGTCCAGCGGGCCCGCGAGCCAGCCATGCTGGAACACTCCGACCAGCACGCCGAACGTCGCGCCGAGGGAGACGAGGGCCATCGCGATCGCCTTGAGCGGGACCACGATCGACCCGGTCATCATGAACAACAGCGCGATCATCGCGATCATCGTGACGAGGATCGCCCACGGCAGGCTGGCGCGCAGGGTGGTGAGCATGTCGAGCAGGACGGCCGCGCTGCCGGTGACCCAGGACTCGACGCCGGGCGGCCGGTCTGCCCGTACCCGCTGGACGAGGTCCTGAGCGCCCTGGCCCTGCGCGTCGCCGCGCACCGCGAGCACCACGGTCGCCAGGTCCGGTCCGGCGACGCGCGCCGGCTCGATCCGGATGACCTCCGGGTCGGTGCGCCAGCGGGCGGCCCATGCGTCCAGGTCGGCAGGCTCGGTGCGGGCGACCACGGTGACGGCGGGCTGCGTGCTGCGACCGTACCGGGTGGACAGATCGTCGGCGACCGCCGCCGACTCGACGCTGCGCGGCACGCCATCGAGCAGGGGCAGCTTGACGACGACGCCCAGGAAGGGGGCCCCGGCGCCGAGAAGCGCCGCGGTGGTGCCCACGGTGACAAGGACGGGCCACCGCTGGGTGAACCGGGCCAGCCGGACGAAGAAACCGCGTTCGCCGTCGCCGTCGCCTCGCGCCGCGGCTTCGGCGGCCCGGCGGAGGCTGCGCCGGGACGGCCGGACCCACCGGCCGACCGCGCTCAACATCGCGGCGGTGAAGGTGAGTGCGGCGATCATGGCCACCAGCGCGACCGAGATCCCGGCGGCCGCCATCGCCTGGAGGCTGGTGATCCGCAGAACGAGCAGTCCGCTCAGGGCTGCGGCGACCGTCAACGCGCTGAACATCACGGTCCGGCCGGCGGTGCCCCAGGCCCGGGTGAGTGCCGCGGCCCGGTCGGCCCGGTCGATCCGGCGCTCGCCGGCGGCCAGCGCCTTCTGATACGCGGGGATCAGCTCCTCCCGGTATCGTGCGACCAGCAGCAGACCGTAGTCGATGGACAGCCCGAGGGAGAGCAGCGTCACCACGGTCACCACGTTGCTGTCGAGCTGGACCACCTGGGAAAACCCGAAGAGGAGGGCGAACGACCCGGCGGTGCTGCACAGGGTGGCGAGCAGCGGGACGCCGGCCACGAGGAGCCCGCCGAACACGAACACCAAAATGATCGCGATCATCGGCAACGACCTCAGCTCGGCCGTGACCAGATCGTCCTGCACCGCGTTGCCCACGTCGCTTTCGAGCACGGCGCCACCGCCCAACCGTACCGTCGAGCCGGGCACCTCGGTGCCGATCCCGCGCAACCGGTCACCGACATCCTGTACGACGGCGTCTTCGGCGTCGCCATCCAATTTGGACAGGGTGACCTGAAGCGCGGTTCCCGTACCGTCGGTGGCGACGAGAGGATCGGACACCTCGACGACACCGACGATCTTCCGCACGTCGACGGCCGCCCGGCTGAGCGCGTCCACTACCGCGGGCGAGCGCGGATCGGCGCCCTCGACCACGGCGACGATCTCGCCGCCGCGATCACCGGCCTCGTCGAGCACCTGGCCGGCGCGCACAGACTCCGGCGCGTATCTCTGCTCGACCGCGCCCAGGTTGTCGAGCACCTGTCCGGCGGCGAGGATGCCCGCGACGAACAGGAACAACCAGGCCGTCAGTACCCATCCGCGATACCGGAAACAGAATTTACCTACGCCGCTCGTCATAGGTCCCAGCATGTCGGCATGGGTTATCAAACGTCGATAGTCTCCGATACCCGGCTCAGGTGGTGCTAGGTACAGCCAGGGATGGGTGGTTACGCCATAGACGCGGAGTTCCCACCATCTATACGGTTAGTACATGACCAGGTCGGCGCAAATACGGACGAGCCCGACGATAACTACACCGGAAGGTCGCTCCTGGACCACAGGTAGCCTGCTCGTCGCACTGATGCGTGCCACCTGGTCGGCGCGGGCATGGTGGGCCACCGGCCACGTCGTGCTCGGCGCTGTGCTCGGGGTGGTGACCGCGTTCACCATGCTTGTGCTGGCGGCGCTGACTGTGGGCCTGGCGGTGACGGTGGCGCCGGCGGCGGTCACCCTGGTCCAACTCTTGATCTTCAATCGGCTCTTCACGTTGTGGCAGCGGTCGCGGTTCAGCGCGCTTCTCGACGTGGACATCCCGCCACTGCCGCATCGGCGCGACCCGTCGATATTCCGGTGGATGCTGGCCGAGGTGCGCGCGGGTCGCACCTGGCGCCAGGTCGGATACCACGTCCTGGCCGGCGTGCTGGGTCCGGTCAGCGGCCTTGTCCTGGTCGGCACCTGGTCCGTGGGGCTGGCCCTGTGCACTGCCTTCCTGTACCCGGGAGGCCTGTCGGGCGTGATCCCCACCGGCCAGGACGGTCCCGCCGGGCGCGCCCTCCTGACCGCGACCGGGCTGGTGCTGGTGTTCGCCGCGCCGTGGCTGGCCCGCGCTCTCGCGGCGGTGGACGTGGCCCTGGCACGTACGCTGCTCGGACCCGGCGTGCGCGACGAGCTCACGCGCCGCGTCGAGTCACTGACCGCCAGCAGGGCCGCGGTCGTCCAGGCCGCCGACGCCGAGCGCCGGCGCATCGAACGCGATCTGCACGACGGCACTCAACAGCGACTCACCTCGCTGGCGTTGAACCTGGGCATCGCCCGGGCCACCCTCACCGACCTGCCGGCACCGGCGCGCGAGGCGATCGTGCAGGCCCACGACGAGGCCAAGCAGGCATCGGCCGAGCTGCGTGACTTCGTGCGTGGCATGTACCCGGCCGTGCTGCACGACCGCGGTCTGGACGCGGCGCTGTCCGGGATAGCGGCACGGGCGCCCCTGCCGGTGCGGATGCGGGTCACGGTGGGGGAGCGGGCGAGTCCCGCCGTCGAAGCGGTCGCCTACTTCGTGGTTTCCGAGGCGCTGGCCAACGTCGCCAAGCACGCGCACGCGTCCGTGGTCGACGTGGCAGTCGAGCGGGTCGGCGACCGCCTTCGGATCACCATCTCCGACGACGGGTGCGGCGGCGCCGACGGCCACCGGGGGAGCGGGCTGAAGGGTTTGGCGCAGCGGACGAGATCCGTCGACGGGACGTTGCGTGTGGACAGTCCGGCCGGCGGACCCACGACGATCGTCGCGGTGCTGCCATGCGGGTCGTGATCGCGGAGGACTCCGTGCTGCTCCGCGAAGGGCTGGTGCGGCTGCTGGAGACCGTCAACATCGATGTCGTGGCCGCGGTCGGCGACGCGGAGGCCCTGCTGGCCGCCGCCCAGCGGCACCAGCCCGACCTCGCCCTCGTGGACGTGCGGATGCCGCCCACCAACACCGACGAAGGGCTGCGCGCCGCACTCCTGCTGCGCCGGCAGCACCCGCGGATGTCCGTGCTCGTGCTCTCCCAGTACGTGGAGGAGCGCTACGCCGTCGAGTTGCTGACCGGTGAGACCCGCGGCGTCGGATATCTGCTCAAGGACCGGGTGGCGGACGTCGGGGAGTTCCTCGAGACGCTGCACCGAGTGGCCGGGGGAGGCACGGCCCTGGACCCGGAGGTCGTTTCGCAACTGCTCATCCGCCGTCGCAGCGACCCACTGGACGGATTGACCCGGCGGGAGACAGAAGTCCTCGTGCTGATGGCCGAGGGCCGTTCCAACGCCGGCATCGCCGGCGCATTGATGCTCAGCGACAGTGCGGTCGCAAAGCACGTCAGCAGCATCTTCACCAAGCTGGATATCACTCCGGCGGACAACGACCACCGGCGCGTGCTCGCCGTCCTGCAATTCCTGAAAGTCTGAAGAGACGAGGCCACAGACGATGGCCACAGCGGCAACCATCCCACCGACCCACACCAGCCGCAGCCCTCGGGGCCGGCGGACCTGGCGAATCGCCGGTAGCATCCTGGCCGTCGCGACGATCCTTCTCGGCACCGCCTCACTCTGGTCCTGTGCGAGCGAACTGACGGCGGACACCGAGACTCAGCAGGAGACCTACCAGCATGCGGTGACCCGCATCGAGCTGGACCTGGATGACGGCGAGATCAGCCTCACCCCCGGCGACGAGGGCGAGGTCGTCATCGAGCGCCGGTTGGAGTGGTCGGATGACAAGCCGGTGATCGAGGAGACCTGGGTCGGAGACACCCTTAAGATCACCTCACGGTGCGGCGAATCCGCGATCGGGACCAAGACGCACTGTGCGGTCGCCTACACGATGCGGGTACCGGCCGATGTCGAGATCGACGCACATACCCGGGCGAGCCTGATCGATGTGCGTGGTCTGGGCGGCAGCCTTCGGCTCACCGAGTCGTCGGGCGACGTCAAGGTCACCGACACGACCGGCACGCTCTGGGTGCAGGCCTCGTCCGGCGGGATCACCGCCATCGGCGTGCGCGCCGACAAGGTCGAGGTAGAGGCGACCTCCGGCGACGTCGACCTGCGCCTCGCGGCGGCGCCCGGCACGCTGACGGTGACGACCAAGGCGGGAAACGTGGACATCGCGGTCCCGGGCGACGACGCGTACGACGTGACGGTGCAGACGTCGGGCGGGGACAAGGACGTCACCGTGCGGCAGGAGAACCCGGCCGAACGCACCATCGGGGTGACGACGTCGCGTGGTGACGTACGGATCGGGTACGCCTCGTGATGACGCGCCTGGTATAGGGCGCATATAGGCCACGTCCATAGCGTGCCGTCCAGGGACCAGCGCGACACCTTGTCGCGCATGACGAGGGAGGCCCTGGATGGCTGCAAATCTCGATCGGCGCTCGCTGCTTCACGCCTCGGCGGTGACCGCGGCCGCGGTCGGCGTCGGCGCTTTGGCCTCCGGGGCTTACGCCGCGGAGGCTCAAGCCGCGACGAAGCCCGGCGGCGCCCCGATCCCCATCGTGCCCGGCATGACCGGAGACCCGCGGGCCAACGAGTTCTGGTACCAGTACGACCAGGTGTTCCTGCTCGACCGTCCAGCTGACGTAGAGGAGGCCCTCGTCGCGGCCCGGGCGGCGATGGGGGGTTCGATATTCAACATCAAACTGCTCTGGAGCAGCCATCGCGCCGCTGGCACCTACCCTGGTGGTTTCGTCGAGGCGGTCGCGCCGGCACGTGAGCCACTCGCCTTCCTTTCCCGGCGGGAGCTGGACCTCTTCGACGCGTACTACTACTGCGACCCGCGTGGTATGACCACCGGGTTCGTGGAGTTCGGCGAGGGCGTGCTCTACGACCCGCGCCGTGCCGACGGGTTGAAAGTGCACATGATGAATTCATCTCCGGGTGTCCCCCCGTTGGCCTACCACCTGTGGCACGCGATCACCCGCGCCCGGATGCTCATGGGCGTGGACACCGCGCGATGGGCCGAGATCGACCGGTACATCGGACTGGGCTGGGCTGTCCAGTCGGCGGCGAAGCCGGTGACCGACGCGCACAACCCATCGCTGCCGAGGAATGTCGTCGCGCGCCTGAAGAGGTCGTGGTTGCGGCTGAGCCCGGCACAGCTCGACACCGCCTTCGACTCGACTCCCTATCCGCTCGGCGTCAGCTGAGCCGGATGCCAGGAGGAGTGAGCATGCTCAAGAATATTGTGATCGTGGGCGGCGGTACGGCGGGTTGGATGACCGCGTCGTATCTCAAGGCCGCCTTCGGCGACCGCGTCGAGGTGAAGCTGGTCGAGTCCAAGCGCGCGGGGACGATCGGCGTCGGTGAGGCCACCTTCAGCACGGTGCGGCATTTCTTCGAGTACCTCGGTCTGGACGAACAGACCTGGATGCCGGAGTGCAACGCCACCTACAAACTCGGCATCAGGTTTGAGAACTGGCGGGCGCAGGGGCACCACTTCTACCACCCGTTCGAGCGGGTGCGCGTGGTGGACGGCGTCCCGCTCACCGACTGGTGGCTGCGACTGCGACCCTCGGACCGGTTCGACCAGGACTGCTTCCTCATGCCGTCACTGGCCGACGGGTTCCGGTCGCCACGCCACCTCGACGGATCGATCTTCGAGGACAGCATCGGCCCGGTGATCGCTCCGTCGCCCCAGCGGACCACGCTGTCGGAACAGAGCACGCAATTCCCGTACGCGTACCACTTCGACGCCGCGCTGCTGGCCAACTACCTCGCGCGTTTCAGCATGAAGCGCGGAGTCCAGCGGATCTACGACGACGTGTTGGACGTGGCTCTCGACGAGCACGGCGGGATCAGCCACCTCATCGCCCGGGAGCACGGGCCCATCGCCGGCGACCTGTTCATCGACTGCACCGGATTTCGTGGATTGCTGATCGGCAAGGCGTTGGGCGAGCCGTTCCAGTCCTATCAGGACGTCCTGCCCAACGACCGGGCGGTCGCGCTGCGGGTGCCGATCGACATGGCCGAGACCGGATTCCGCTCCTGCACGACGGCCACCGCGATGGACGCCGGCTGGATCTGGACGATCCCGCTGTACGGCCGCATCGGCACCGGATACGTCTACGCGAAGGACTACTGCGAGCCGGACGAGGCAGAGCGGAAACTGCGCGAGTTCGTCGGCCCGGCCGCGGATGGCCTGGCGGCCAACCACATCGAGATGCGTATCGGTCGCAGCCGCGACTCCTGGGTCAAGAACTGTGTGGCCATCGGGCTGTCGAGCGGGTTCGTGGAGCCGCTGGAGTCGACGGGCATCTTCTTCATCCAACACGCCATCGAGCAGCTGGTGAAACATTTCCCCGGCGGCGATGACGACCACGGTCTGCGCGCGTCATACAACCGGGCGATGGCCAACTGCATGGATGGCGTGCGGGACTTTCTCGTGCTGCACTACCGGGCCGCCGCGCGGGACGACAACGACTACTGGCGCGACGCGAAGACCCGCCCGATCCCGGACTCGCTTGCCGAACGCATCGAGCAGTGGCAGGTGCGGATGCCCGACTCGGAGACGGTGCACCCGTACTACCACGGCTTCGAGCCGTACTCGTACGTGTGCATGCTCCTCGGCCTGGGCGGGGTACCGCTGCGCGCGCCGCCGGCATTGGGGTTGCTCGACGATACGGCGGCGCGCAAGGAGTTCGAGCTGGTGCGGGACACCGCACAGCGCGTGGTGGAGAAGCTGCCCAGCCAGTACGAGTACCTCGCACAGCTGAGATGACCGTGAGACGCGTGACGAGCGCGTCGTATCGCGACGACCGCGACGCGGCGAAGTCCGAGCCGATGGCTTTCCGCGCGTTGATGGCGGCGTTTCCGACCGGCGTCGCCGTGATAACCACGACGGCGTCGGACGGGCGGCCGCGCGGCATGACCTGCTCGTCGGTGTGCAGCGTGACGCTGTCGCCGCCCACCTTGCTGATCTGTCTGCGGCAGAGCAGCCCCACGCTGGCGGCGATCCAGTGGCGGTCGACGTTCACCGTCAACCTGCTGCACGACGGTGCGCAGCGGACGGCGGCCCTGTTCGCCTCGGGTGCGCCGGAACGCTTCGACCTCGTTCGCTGGCACATGGGCGCCGGCTACGGCGGGCCCCACCTCAGCGACGACAGCCACGCGTTCGCTGACTGCCGCGTCAGCCATGTCGAGCAGGTCGGCGACCACACCGTGGTGTTCGGCGAGGCCCTGCGGCTGCTGCGGCGGTCCGGCCGCCGGCCGTTGCTGTACGGGCTACGGGGATACAGGTCGTGGCCGGGAGAGATCTCTTAACGTCACCGGGACATCGGGAGGAAACCATGGACAACGGTACGAGCTGGCGGCCGCTGGAAGTCACGCCGGGCGGTGTCGGGGTCGCGGCGAGCGCCGCGGGTCTCGCCGGCTATCTGCAGGACACCAAACAGATCGACGATCTGCTCACCACGGAAAAGGCGCTCATCTTCCGGGACTTCGGGGTCTCCGCGTCCGAGCTGGACCCGATCCTGGCAGCCCTGTTGCCGAATCGCCTGGCCTACGTGCACGGCAACTCCCCGCGGACCAAGGTCGGCAAGAACGTCTACACCTCCACGGAGTATCCGGCGGAGTTCACCATTTCCATGCACAACGAGCTGTCCTACGCACACCATTGGCCGGCGAGGCTGCTGTTCTTCTGCGAGCTCGCCGCGGAGACCGGCGGTGCCACACCGCTCGTCGATGGCACGCTCTGGTTGGCGTCGCTCGACGCGGAGGTCCGGGAGGCGTTCGCCCGAGGCGTGCGGTACACCCAGAACCTGCACGGCGGCTACGGACTGGGCAAGAGCTGGCAGGACACCTTCGAGACCGAGGAACGGGACGAGGTCGAGGCGTTCCTTTCGGACGCCGGTGCCGACTGGAAGTGGGCGGCGGACGATAGCCTGCGGGTCAGCCAGACCCGGCCGGCGACCCTGAAACACCCGGCGACGGGTGCCGAAGTGTGGTTCAACCAGGCGGACCAGTGGCACGTCGCGATGCTCGGCGACGAGGGCGGCGCGGCCGCGCTGGCCAAGATCTTGCCGAAAGACGAGATGCCCCAGTCCGTCACGTTCGCCGACGGCAGCCCGATCCCGACCGCGTACGTGCAGCAGGTACGCGACCAGGGGCTTCGCCACGCCGTCGACATCCAGTGGCACAGCGGTGACCTGACGTTGATCGACAACGTGCTGGTCGGGCACGGTCGCCGGCCGTTCACCGGAAAGCGGCGCGTTCTGGTCGCGATGTCCGACTGACACCCATCCACCCGGCCATGACGCCGCGGCAACGGTCGCAAGAGGAGACGTTCAGTGGCGTTCGCCGAGCCCGTCGTGCCGATCGCGGCCAACCAGTTGTTGCTGTTCCTGCTCCAGGTCGGCCTCCTGCTCGCCGTCGCGCTTCTGCTCGGCCGGATCGCCGGGCGGTTCGGGATGCCGGCCGTCGTGGGAGAGCTGTGCACCGGCATGCTTTTCGGGCCTTCGTTGCTCGACCACGTCGCGCCAGGTTTCGCCGGGTGGCTGCTGCCGAAGGAGCCCGGCCAGTTCCACCTCCTCGACGCGGTGGGGATGTTCGGCCTGTTGCTGCTTGTCGGCGTCACCGGTGCCGAGGTGGACCTCAAGCTGATCCGGCGGCGCGGCGCGACCGTGATGCGGGTCAGCGGCGCGGGCTTCCTCGTGCCGCTGGGGCTCGGAATCGCCACCGGATACCTGCTACCCGCGACCATGCTGCCCGATGGTGGGGACCGGACCGTGTTCGCGCTGTTCCTCGGGGTGGCGATGTGCGTCAGTGCCCTCCCGGTGATCGCGAAGACGCTGCTGGACATGAACCTGTTGCACCGCAACATCGGTCAGCTCATTCTCTCCGCGGGCACGGTGGACGACGTGTTCGGCTGGCTCATGCTGTCCGTCGTCGCGGCGATGGCCACGACCGGCGTGCGGGTTGGGCAGGTCGGGCTGTCCCTGCTGTACCTGCTCGCCGTGATCGTCCTGGCGTGGCTCGTCGGACGGCCGGTCGTGCGGGCCGTGCTGCGGATCACGGCCCGGTCGAAGGAGAGCGGTCCGCCGCTCGCCGCGGCCGTGGTCATCGTGATCCTCGGCGCGGCCGTCACACACGCGGCCGGGTTGGAGCCGATCCTCGGCGCTTTCATCGCCGGCATCCTCATCGGCACGGCCCGCACGGCCGACCTGGCCAGGCTGGCCCCGCTCCGCACGGTGGTGCTGGCCGTGCTGGCCCCACTGTTCTTCGCCATCGCCGGCCTGCGGATGGACCTGACCGCCCTGCGCGACCCGGTCGTGCTGCTGGCCGCCGTTGTCGTGCTTCTGATCGCGATCCTCGGCAAGTTCGCCGGAGCGTACCTCGGCGCCCGGGCCAGCCGGCTGAGCCGCTGGGAGGCTCTCGCGCTGGGCTCGGGCATGAACGCCCGGGGAGTCATCGAGGTGATCGTGGCGATGGTGGGCCTGCGCCTCGGCGTGCTCACCACGGCCACGTACACGATCGTGGTACTGATGGCGATCGTGACGTCGTTGATGGCTCCGCCGATCCTGCGGCTCGCCATGCGGCGCGTGGACGACACCGCGGAGGAGCAACTGCGCAGTGGAGCCCGCCTCGCGACGGCATCGGATTCCGCTCCTAAGCACTCGGGCGAAATGAAAGTGATATAGAGGCGGAGACGGCGCCCGATACGTTGAGTGTGATCGCTCATGCGGAGCGCAGACCGGGGGACCCGACGTGGAATTCCGAATACTCGGACCGGTAAGCGCCACGGACGACGGCACCGAAGTCGCCCTCGACGGCGCCAAGCCAAGAACGGTCCTGGCCGCCCTACTCCTGGCCCGCGGCCGGGTGCTGACCGACACCCAGCTGGGGACGCTGCTCTGGGACTGGAGTCCACCCGCGACCGCAGGTGCACAGATCTACACATATGTGTCGCGACTACGCCGGCGACTCGGTCCGGACATCGACATCGCCCGGCGCAGCCCCGGATATCTCATCCAGATCGGCCGAGCCAGCTTCGACTATGACGACTTCGAGGCTCTGTCGGAGCTGGGGCGTCAGGATGTGGCGATCGGGCAATACCAGCAGGCGGCGCACCACTTCCGCCTGGCGCTGGCCCAGTGGCGCGGGCCGCCGTTGGCCAACGTCACCGAGTTCATGGTCGACGTCGCGGGGCCGCCGCTGGACGAGGCTCGGATGGCGACGCTGGAGGCGCGGATCGAGGCGGAGTTCCACCTCGGCGACCACCTGCGCCTGGCCTCCGAGCTGACCGGGCTGGTCGCGGAGTATCCGCTGCGGGAGAACCTGAGCGCCCAACTGATGACCGCGCTGTACCGGTGCGACCGCCAAGCTGACGCGATCCTGGTCTACCAGGACACCCGGCGCCTGCTCGCCGAGGACCTGGGAGTGGATCCAGGCCCGGCACTGGCGCGGGCGTATCACGCGTTGCTCACCGGAGAACTCGCCTTCGACGCGCCACCGGCCGGCCAGCCGCCGCAGGCTCTGGACCTGTGGACCCACGTCCGGCCGGCGATGCTGCCGCCCGATGTCGTCGACTTCGCCGGACGGGACGGCGAGCTCGGTGAGGTGTGCGACCAACTGCGGCGGCACCGGAGTTCCACGGTGCGGCGGGTTGTCGTCGCCCTCACCGGAATGGCCGGCATCGGGAAGACCGCGCTCGCCGTCCGCGCCGCACACGCCTGCCAGGAGGACTTCCCCGACGGGCAACTCCATGTCGATCTCGGTGGCGCCGGCGGCCGCGCGAAGGAGCCGTTCGACGTCCTGGGCTCCTTCCTGAAGGCGCTCGGGGTGACGGAAGGTGCGATCCCGGCCAGTCTCGATGAACGGCAGCAGCTCTACCGCAGCCGGCTCGCCGGCCAGCGGATGCTCGTCCTGCTCGACAACGCGGCGAGCGACGACCAGGTACGCCCGCTGCTGCCCAACGGGCTGCGCTGCCACACCATCGTCACGAGCCGCCGGTACCTGGCCACACTGGACGGTGCGCACCTGATGTGCCTCGACGTGCCCGATGCCGGCGCGGCACACAAGATGCTCGGCAGGATCCTGTCGTCTGACCGGCTAGCCGCCGAACCGGCGGCCGCACACGACATCGTCGAGCTCTGCGCCCGGCTGCCGCTGGCCTTACGCATCGTGGCCGCTCGGCTCGCCGGCCGGCCACAGCTGTCCCTGGCGCGCCTCGCGCACCGGCTGTCCGACGAGCGACGCCGGCTCGACGAGCTCCAGCCCCGTGGCGGCAGGGGAGTGCGCGATGCCATCCAGCCGAGTTACCAAGGGCTGGATGGCCCGACGCGAGCGGCCCTGGGCCGCCTGGTGCTGCTCGGCCAGGCTGACTTCCCGGTCAGCGCCGCCGCGGCGGCGATCGGTGAGCCGGCGATCCTCACCGAGAAGATCCTGGAGCTCCTGGTCGACGCGCGGCTGCTCGACGTCGCGGAGGATCGGGCCGGGCTGCCGCACTACCGCCACAACGAGCTGGTGCGATGTTTCGCCCGTGAGCAGCGCGCTCGGGACGACAACGCGACCAAGACGGTCGCTCCGGAGCGGCTGATCCAGGCCCGATCCAAACCACGGGCGGTCGTGGCCTCCGCGGCATGAACGGCCCCGGATCGACGAACGGGCTGGTGATGCCGGCGTTGCCGCTGTCGGCATTGGTCAATGCCTGGCGGACTGGGCGGGGTCCGCGCCGAAGGGGTGCTGGCGTATGGCGTGGAGCCGGTTCGACAGCAGGCCGGCCATCGCCCGTACGCCGATGCCGATGGCTCGTTCGTCCGCGGCGAAGTCCGGCGAATGGGGCACGCCGTTGCAGCCCGCGCTCGGGTTGGCGACGCCGAGGAAGAACATCGCACCGGGCACCCGCTGCAGGAACAGCGCGAAGTCCTCGCCGTGGAAAGGGAACGCGGCGTGCAGCACGATGACGGCCTGCGTACCGATCGTGTCGCGTAGGTAGGCGGCGGCCGCCTCGCTGAGCCGTGGTGAGCAGACCATCGCCGGAAAGGGCCGCGCGGGAAACTCGATGCGGGCGCCGTCGACGGTCTCCACGAGACGCCGCACCTCCTCACGGATCTGGGGGTACCTGTGACAGGGCCATGCCCGCAGCCACACCCGTACCTGAGCGCGCCGTTCGTCCGCGGTGAGCGCGGACACGACGCGGACGAACCGTGCGAGCGGACCGTCTGATATCCGCAGGTCACTCAGCAACGTCTGAAATTGCTCGGTCGTCCGCGGGTACCCGACGGTCGACAGGGCCTCGATCGCGGCGACGAGCCGCCTCCCGTCGGCCGCCGCGGTGGGCCCGGACAGCTCTACGAGGTAACGGTCCTGCCCGGGCAGTCCATAGCCGGGCATGACCGCGAACGTGCCAACCGGCTGCGGACCGCAGTGCAGCGCGTAGATCTCCTGCGGCGCCGTCCGGTCGAGCACGCCGTCCGCGATCATCCCCAGGGCGCCGTCGAGGGTCTCCTCCGCCGGTTGGAACATGAACACGACCCTGCCGCTCAGGCGGCGCCTCAACCGTGCCAGCACCTGGGCGATGCCCACCGCGACCGCGGTGTGCACGTCGTGGCCGCACACGTGCGCCGCCCCCGGCACCCGCGAGGCGAAGTCGCTGTCGAACAGCTCGCCGCCGTCAAGGGCGTCCATGTCGGCCCGGTAGGCGACGGTCGGTCCCGCCTCAGCTCCGTCGAGTACCGCCACCACACCGTGACCGCCCACCCCGGTGGAGACGTCCAGACCCTCGGCTCGCAGTCGATGGGCGACAAGAGCGGCCGTGCGCCGTTCGTCGCCGGCCAGTTCGGGCCATCGGTGAATGTCGCGGCGCAGCGCGGTCAGCTCACCATCAAGCTCTGCCGCCGTCTGGTCGATTGACGCGCGATCCATCAGAGCACCGCGGGATCGAGAAGGAGACCGGCGCTTCGCCAGTCTTCGACGGTGCGGGGGACGAGGTCGTCGGCGTCAGCGGCGGCACGGCCGGTGAGCCGGGCGAACTCGGCCTTCACCGCACCGGAGGGACGGCCGTCGAGCAGACTCCACAGCACCGCCTCCTCTTCCGAGACCGGCCGGACGACGTCCACCCCGGTCATCAATCCGAGCCCGGCCGGCCACCGGATCGGGGTGAGGTACGGATCGCGGACCGGTCCGGCCTGCCCAGGCGTGAACGGTGTCACCGTCCGGATCGGCCGCTGCCAGCCGCCGGCCAGGCAGTGCCCGGCAAGGTGACCCGCGACCAGCAGGCGCTGCCGGATGATCCGGTGGACCTCGTCGTCCGCGCACCGGGCGGGTGGCAGGCCGAACAGATCATCGCGCTCCAGCAGGTAGGCGAGCGACCTGTGGCGGGCCATCCGGCGCGCCATGTACTTGCGTCCAATGTAGACGTCGCCGAGCGCGGCCAGGCTGATGTCGACGCCGCAGCGGACGGCTTCCTCCGCCGCGGCCAGCGCCGTCGCCAGGTCGCCGCACTCCACGGCGCCTTTCACATCCTCCGCGAAGGTCGCCAGACACAGCGCGCCGTGGACCATCAAGGACCGCCGCACCGGGTCCCGTTCCACCGACGCCAGCAGCGCGCGCGCCGATGGCGTGGTGGCCAGGACGACATGCCCGATGGCCAGGCGCACCAGCGTCAACCATCCTGGGTAGTCGGCGAGCGCGTAGAGCCTGCGGTCGAGGTCCCTCGCCGCCTCCCTCGCCCCCTGTGTGCCGAGGTGCCGCTGCACATCCCCGATCGTGAGGGTGAGGCTGTCGACGCACTGGCCCCGGTACCGCTTCGGTAACGTCCGGCAGCCACGGTCCTCGTCGGCCACAACGACGATCACGTCCAGGTCGGACCGCCCGTGCGCGAGCCCCGCGGCCTGGCTGCCGCTGACGAGCGCGGCGACGATCCGGTCCCGGTACGGCAGCGCGTCGACGAACTCGCGGGTGTGTGCGATGTGCCGCGGCTCCAGGCCCATGTCCGGGTGCCGCCAGCGGGTACCGGTCATCGCGCCGGCTCCCTCGACAGGATTTCCCGGTCCGCCAGCGCCTCGAGCACGGTCTCGACGGCGAGCGCCACGTTCAGACCCCGTGGCCTGCTGGTCATCGTCACGCGCGGCCAGCCCTCCGCCTCGCCGATGGCCATCAACCGAATCTGCATCTCGGTTTGCAGCTCCACGAAGGTCCACTGTGCCGGGCGGCCATCCTCATCCAGGTGCTCGCCACGCGGAATGAACCCCTTCTGCTGCCGTCGCCACGCCATGGCCAGACTGGGATCGCCGACGACCAGGACTGTCACGGTGGGCGGTGCCCACCGCGTCAGACAGTGCCGCACGACGGAAAGGTACGACCCGGCGACCTGGTCGAACTGACCGGCACGGCCGGCGTGACGGGCCAGATGCTCAGCCATCACCCCGAACTTCACGCAGTTCTTGAGGCCATGACTCTCCTGGATCACCACCTCACCCCGGGCCAGGGCCGGGCCGATGACCGTGTCGCGCTCGATCAGGCGTGCCGCCACCTCCAACAAACCACCTGCCAGGAACGTGTTCAGCCGGTTGTGGTTCAGTGCGACGTGGACCGACGGGTCGTCCAGGACCATCGGCCGACCGGGTCCGCACGTGAGATCCTCATCGAGGCCGGCCAGCAGCTGCTCGGCGCCCACCCCGTCCGGATCGACGCACGCCGAGAACAGCGCCCGCAGCTGTGCCGCGTACACCCCGCGCAGTGGTGATTTCTCATCGGCCGTGGATCCCATACGCAGGTATTCACGCCATGACGTCGTGGTCACGAGGTAGCCTCGATGCCGTAGCTCCCGGGCGAGTCCGTCCGCCACAGTGGACTTTCCTACGCCATCAATGCCGGCCAGTGCGATGTCGAACCCACGTCGGTATTGGTGATCCACTTCAGGGTCCAAGGCCGGTCCCTTCCCAGCGTCGCGCCTGAATGGATACTCGGACCGCCATCTACAGAGGATCTATACATCGATGGACGGCTGTTCCGCGACTGTCTGGAGGTAGTCATCGCGGGCGCCGCGGTCAAAGCCAGGGCCACGTCCTGACCGATCATCCGTTGTGCTGCTCGACATCGGCGACGCTCACGCCATCCACGCCAGCAGTCATCCGGCGGCCCAGGAACGGCGGTAAGTCGGGGCCAGGCTGGCGAGGGCGGCGATAGCGACGCAGGCGGCGGCCGTCGCGGCGAGGGTGGGCCAGGGCACCACGATGTGCACGTCGCTGGCCACCGGGGCGAGCCCGACGGCGAGCACGGCGAGGGTGGCGGCGGTGACGGCCGCCGCGAGCAGCCCGCCGGCGGTGGTGGCGAGCGTCGCCTCGCAGACCACGATCCGCCGGATCTGGCTGGGTGTCGCGCCGGCCAGGCGCAGGGTCGCCAGCTCATCGGCGCGGGCGGCGACCGCCATCAGCTGCGTGTTGGCGATGGAGATGGCGGTGTAGAGCACCGCCATGCCGACGATGGCGAGCAGCGCGAGCCGGGCCAGCCGGTCGAATTCGGCGTCCACGGTGGACAGGTAGGCGGACGTCGGCACCACGGTGCCGCCCAGCGCGCCCACTTTCTTCCTGAGAGCCGTGCTCTGCGCGCCAGGAGCTAGTCCGATGTAGACGGCGTCGGGCGCGGGCAGGGCCGAATGCGCCGAGGCGAGCCGCCAGGGGAGCAGCACGGTGGGCAGGCCGATGCGATCGTGCAGCGTGGCCACCACGCGCAGCCGCACGGGGGCGCCGTCGCCCAGCCACAGTTCGGCCGTCGAGCCGACCGTCCAGCCGTGCGCGTCCGCTACCGATCGGGTCACCGCCACCGCTTCGCCGTTCAGGTCTGCCAGCGTGCCGGTGACCGTGGGCAGGCGCAGGGCGCCGGTGGCGGCCGGACCGTCGAGGTACCAGGCCGGCTGCTGCCGCCCCGCGCGGTCGTACGCGAACGTCTGCTTCACCGGCACCGCGGCCGTGACTCCCGGCGTACCGCGCGCGGCGGCCGTGATCGCGTCGGAGAGCGCCGTCGGACCGGAAGGTGTGACTACGAGCGGCGCGGTCACGTGGTCGCGTACCGTGCCCGCCTGGGTCGCGGAGAGCGTGGCGGTGCCGGCGAGCGTCGCCCCGGCGAGCGCGACGGTCATCAGCACCGGCGTGGCCGTCGACCCGGTGCGGCGGCCGCCGGCGCTGTGCCGGGCCAGTTCGCGGGCCGGTCCGCGGGTGCCGGCGCAGAGCCGGCGGACAATCGGCGGGGCGACCGCCGGAGCGAGCAGCGCGGCGCCGCTGACCAGTAGCAGCACGACCAGCAGCAGGTAGGCGGCGCCCTCGGGCACGCGCAGCAGCGGCGCGAGCGGCACGATCCCGGCCACGCACACCGCACCGGCGCCCCACCGTGCCGGTGACATCGCCCGCCGCTCGACCGATGCCGCGCGCAGCGCCTCGACCGGGCTGGTACGGCCTGCCCGCCGGGCCGCCACCCAGGCACCGGCGACGGCCGCGCCCAGCCCCAGCGCGAAAGCTGCGGCCAGCGGCCACAACGTGAACCGGGCGGTGAAGTCACCGGGGGCCAGACCGGAGCGGGCCAGCCACCGCGCGAACGGCGGCGCGAGCACGGCACCCAGCACGCAGCCGGCCAGCCCGCCCGCGATGCCCGCGCCGAGCGCCTCGCCGAGCACGAGCCGGCGGATCTGCCGCGGTGTGGCGCCGGCGGTGCGGAGCAGCGCGAACTCCCGCCGCCGCTGCGCCGCCGTGAACGCGAACGTCCCGGCCACCGTGAACGCCGACACCACCGCCGCGAGCGCCGCCGTCTCGCCGAGCAGTGCGGTGGCGGCGATCAGCAGGCCGGCGTCCGGGTCCGGTTCGGCCGCTCGGCGGCCGTCTCCGGTCAGCACTCGCAGCCGAGGCTGGTCGGCCAGCGCCGCGCGAACGCGTGCCGCGAGCCCGTCCGGGTCGGTGGACGCCCACAGCGCGACGGCCGCGACCCGGCCCCGGGCCAGCCGCTCGGCGGTGGCGTCCGTGACGTACAGCGCGGGCGTCGCGCTGGTGGTGAGCACACCGCTGACCGTCAACTCCAGCGGACCGTCCACTGTGTCCACGCGGACGATTTCGCCACGCCGGAAAGGGCTCGGTGCGGTCACGACCACCGCCGTGTCCGACGCGGGCGGGCCGCCCGCCGTGAACGCGTACGGGTGGACGGCGGCGGCCGACCACGGATGCGCCTCGGTCGCCGCGTCGAGCCGCGCGTAGGGCGCCCGGTCGACCACTACCCGGCCCACCCCGTCCACCGCGGCCAGCCGTGCGGCCGTCCCGGGTGGCAGGTAGCCCCGCTCGCCAGGTGGCAGTGTGGCGCCGCCGCCCAGACCCGCGGGGCCGGCGACCACCACGTCCGGACTCTGGTACCACCGGGGCGGCTCGGCCGGCGCACCGTACGCGGTGGCGAGGGACAGGGCCGCGACGGCGGCGACCGCGACGCCCAGCGCGATGGCCGCGACCGAGCCCACGAAACCGATCCACCGCGTAGCGAGGCTGCGGCCAGCCAGCCCGATCACGGCGTCACCTCCAGGGCCGCCATCCGCTCGGCGACCAGCTGGGGGGTCGGCCCGGTCAGCTCGCCGGCCAGGGCGCCGTCGCGGAGGAAGAGGACCCGGTCGGCGTACGACGCGGCGAAGGGGTCGTGCGTCACCATCACCACCGTCTGCGCGTGGCTGTCCACGATGGACCGCAGCAGCTCGAGCACGCCGCGACCGGTGGTCGAGTCGAGGTTGCCGGTCGGCTCGTCCGCGAAGAGCACCTCCGGCCGGGTGACCAGGGCGCGGGCTACGGCGACCCGTTGCTGCTGCCCGCCGGACAACTCAGCGGGGCGGTGGTGGGCCCGCCCGCCCAGCCCGAGCGCCGCCAGCGCCGACGTGGTCTGCTCATTCCGCGGTCGGCGACCGGCCAGCAGCAGCGGGAGTGCCACGTTGCGCTCGGCGCTCAGGAAGGGCAGCAGGTTGAACGCCTGGAAGATGAACCCGACCCGCTCCCGCCGCAGCCGGGTCAGGCCGGTTTCGCTCAGGCTGGCCAGCGGTGTGCGGCCGAGGTACACCTCGCCGCTGGTAGGGCGGTCGAGACCCGCCGCACACTGCAGCAGCGTCGACTTGCCCGACCCGGAGGGGCCCATGATCGCGGCGAAGCCGCCGTGCGGGAAGTCCACGGTCAGTCCGGCCAGGGCGGTGACCTCGCCGCCGCCCGTGTTGTACACCTTGCGCACCGCCCGCAGCCGCACCGCGGGCATCTCGTCGAAGCTCACGGCACGAGGATCGGCCCGCCCGCCTCCGGGGTCACTGGCGCGCGACCGACCCTCTGGGGTAACGCTGGCACTACCACCGAGCTATCGCCCGGGGGAGCGCGGCGAGCCCCACCTGCCCGTACCGTCTGACCCATCATGACGACGATGCTGGCCGGCTCGCCCACGCGCTTCCTCACCTCGTGGTGGCCATGGCGCGCATGCGCGTACCTGCTGACGGGTTGGATCGTGGCGATCGTGTGGGTGACGGCCGTCGCGGCGCTGGTCGCGGTGCCGGCGTTGGGCCTGGCGGTCCTGCTGGCCGGTGTGCCGCTGGCCTCGGTCGAGCGGTGGCGGCAGCGGCTGATCGACCCGGTGGCGCTGCCGTCCGCGCACCGCCGGCTGATGCGGCCCGGCCTGTGGGGCTGGCTGGCCACCCGCTTCCGGGAGGCGGCGACGTGGCGCGAGCTGGGCTACGCGCTGCTCTTCTCGCTCGGGCTGGCCTGGCTCGACGCCGCGGTCGGCCTGCTGGTCGGCTCCGCGCTGTTTCTGGTGCTGTTTCCGGCGCTGGTCTGGCTCGTCCCGCAGTACCAGCCCGACGCACTGCTCGGCTTCGTGCCGCCGCGGCTACCGGAGGCGTTCCTGGGCACCGCGGTCGGCCTCGTCACGCTGCCCGTGCTGGCCTATGTCGTGACGGCGTACGCGGTGGTCCGCGCCGGGTGGACGCGCAGCCTCCTGCTCGGCAGCCATGACCGAAGCGCCTCGGCCGAGCTCGTCGAGCTGACCCGGTCGCGGGCCCGCATCATGCACGCCATGGACGCCCAGCGCCGCCGCATAGAGCGAGACCTGCACGACGGCGCCCAGCAGCGGCTGACCGGCCTCATCATGACGCTCGGCATGGCCCGGCTCCAGCTGGCCGGCGTCCCGCCCGCTGGCCGCGACCTGGTCGAGACGGCGTATGCGCAGGCCCGCGAGGCCCTGACCGAGCTGCGCGACCTGGTGCACGGCATCCACCCGCAGGTGCTCACCGACCGGGGTCTTGCCCCGGCCGTCGCCGAGATCGCCGAGCGATGCCCGGTCCCGGTCGAGGTGAGGATCGACCTGCCGGAGCGCCCGCCCGAGCCGGTCGAGGCGGCCGCCTGGTTCGTGCTCAACGAGGCACTGACCAACATCGCCAAGCACAGCGGCGCCGCCCGGGCCCGCATCGAGGTGCACGGTCACCCGGAGGTGCTCGTCGTCGACGTCCACGACGACGGCGTGGGCGGCGCCGACGCCACGCGCGGCACCGGCCTGCTCGGGCTCGCCGACCGGGTCGCCGTCCTCAATGGACGGATCACCCTCTCCAGCCCGCCCGGCGGCCCGACGATCCTGCACGTGGAGCTGCCGTGCGCGTAGTAATCGCCGAAGACGCCGCCCTGATCCGCGCCGGCCTGGCCCACATCCTCGGCCACTTCGGCCACGAGGTCACCGCCGTGGCCGACGCCCCGGCGCTGCTCGCCGCCGTCGCCGCGGCGCCGCCGGACGCCGTCATCACCGACGTCCGCATGCCACCCGGCTACCGCGACGAGGGCCTGCGCGCCGCCCTCCACCTACGCGAACATCACCCCGGACTGCCGATCCTGGTGCTGTCGCAGTACGTCGAACACACCTACGCGGCCGAGCTGGTCGAGTCCGGCACGGCGGTCGGCTACCTGCTCAAGGACCGGGTCGGCGACGTCACGGAGTTTCTCGACGCGCTGGAGAGCGTCCGCGCCGGCGGCACCGTCATCGACCCCGACGTGGTCCGCAAGCTCCTGACCCGCCGCCGCGTCCAGGCCCCGCTACGCCGCCTCACCGACCGCGAACGGCAGGTGCTCGCCCTGATGGCCCAGGGCCGCACCAACAGCGCCATCGCCCGCCGCCTGGAGGTCTCCAACGCCGCGATCGCGAAGCACGTCAACAACATCCTCACCAAGCTCGACCTCCCACCCGACGCCGACGACCACCGCCGCGTGCTCGCCGTGCTCGCCTTCCTCCAGGCCTGAACCGCGCCGATGACCGGCTGCGCGTGTCGCGGCCGGTCTGTTGGTGTCTGGGGATGAGGGCGATGGATCGGCAGTGTCCTGGCGGTCGCTGCGATCGTGAAGAAGTACGGTGCCGGCGTCAACGGCGTGGAGTTGAGGTCGCCGGCGCGGACCGCTGGTATCGCCGGGTCGATGTCCGGCCCGGGTGGGTCCTGCCACGATGACAGTCCGTAGTAGGACGCGGATTGGTAGAAACCAGTGGGTGACCGCTCCGCATCGGCGATACCGCATCCCGACAAGGCGGCCCTCAGGCGGTGCTTGCTGACCGCATGTGGATGGATGACTGTGGACGGTGGCGGATGGCGGCGATGAGGAAGGGGGTGATCAGCAGGAGGTCGACGATGTGGGCGATCCATTCGGCGCGGGGGATGCGGCTGAGTGGAAACAGGATCGCGCCGGCGCAGATGAGGATGGCGACTGTGGGCGGTTGCTGGCGGGTCTTCAGTAGCCCAGCGCCGAGGGCGAACAGTGTCGCGGGAAACAGGGGCCCGAGCCACCAGAGGAGGATCGCGGCCTGCTGCGGGTATTGGTCCAGCGCGGCCAGTGAGGCGTCGTGGTCGATGCCGTAGACCTCCTCGAAGAAGCCCTGGTATCCGAACGCGGCGCCGCCGACCGCGCCGAGCAGGCAGAGCAGGAGCACCGTGGCGCAGTAGCGGGGCAGGATGGTGCGCATCTGGTCGAGCAGGCTGGTGATGCCGTACACCCAGAACGGTATGGAGATCGCGACGAGCGTCCCACCGGTGGCGCCGTAGCGGCCGTCGGTCCAGAAGAAGGTCGACGTGGCGAACAGCAGTGGGCCGATGACCAGGCAGGCGCGGGCCAGCACAGACGAATACTTGGACATGCTGTGAGCCTGGGTCCTGCGGTGGCGGGTAGCGTCCTGCTGGCGGACGGTCGTCGGATACGCCGATGGCGTAGCCACCCCGGTTCCGGTTCGGGGGTCAGGCCAGCCACCCGGGCTGGACCACGCCGGTCTCGTACGCGACGACGGCGAGTTGGACCCGGTCGCGGACGCCGAGCTTGGCCTGGATGCGGGTGACGTGTGTCTTGGCTGTCGCCGGGCTCATGCCCAGCCGGTCGCCGATTTCTTCGTTGTTGAGCCCGGCGGCGACGAGGATCAGCACCTCGTGCTCGCGAGCGGTGAGCCGCTGTAGTCCCGAGAGGTCGGCTCGCCGTCTGGGCCGGGCGGCGAACTCGTCGATCAGCCGGCGGGTCACCGACGGTGACAGCAGCGCGCCACCGGCGGCCGCCGCCCGGACGCCGGCGACGATCTCCACGTGGCCGGCGTCCTTGAGTAGAAAGCCACTGGCCCCTGAGCGGAGTGCTTCGTACACGTATTCGTCAAGATCGTATGTGGTCAGCACGACCACGCGCACCCCCGCCAGGTCAGGATGCGCGACGATCTGTCGGGTGGCGGCAAGCCCGTCCAGGACCGGCATCCGGATGTCCAACAGGACCACGTCCGGCCGGTGCGAGAGGGTAGCGGCGACAGCCTGTTCGCCCGTACCGGCCTCGGCGACCACGCGGATGTCTGGTTCGTCGAGGATCGCGCGCAGTCCGGCCCGTACGAGCACCTGGTCGTCCGCGACGAGTACCCGGATCACGGCGTGACCGGTAACGGAAGCCGGGCCCGCACCCAGAAGCGGCCCCCGTCGGTCGGTTCGGCCCGCAGGCTGCCACCGAGCGCCTCGGCCCGCTGCCGCATGCCGTGAATGCCGCTGCCCGGTGCTGGGGCCGTCCTGCCTGCGCCGTCGTTGACGACATCGAGCAGCACGGCCCTCGGCTCATACGCGACGGTCAGTCGAACATCCCGTGGCCGTGCGTGCCGCACCGCGTTGGCCAGCGCCTCCTGCGCGATCCGCACCAGGGCGCGTTCGATCGCGGCCGGGATGGCCGCCGGAGGGTGGGCCACGGTCGCGGTGACTTCGGTGCCCGCCGCCCGGAAGCGTTCGGCCAGAGCGGGCAGGTCGGCCAGCGACGGTGCCGGATCGATGGGTACCTCACCGGGATCGCGGATCGCGCCCAGAGTGGTCCGCAGATCGCCCAACGCGTCCCGGCTGGCCGCGCTGATCGTCGACAGGGCGGTGCCGGCGAGCTCCGGTCGGGTGGTGTGTCGGGCGAGCGCCGCCTCGGCCTGCAGGTTGATGACGGTGAGATGGTGGCCCAGCACGTCGTGGAGCTCGCGTGCGATCCGCAACCGCTCCGCCTCGACCGCCCGCTGCCTGCTCTGCGCGAGGTACGCCTGGCGTGCGCGACTCGCCTCGCCGAACGCGACGACGGCGGCCAGCGTGGCAGCCACTGCGATCAGGTCGTCTGGATCCTCCGGCTGCCCCAGCAGAGCGTCGGTCGAACCGGCGACGACGCAGGCGGCGACCGCGGCCACGATGGCCAGCACCCGCTGCCCACTGGCGGCGACGGCGAACAACGCCACAACGAACGCCACCACCTCCGGCCCGGGCGGAAACCCGCCGACGTAGTACACGACCGCGGTCGCGGCGGTCGCGGCCAGCACCATACCGGGTCGGATCCGCCGCCACGCCAACACCACCACGGACACGGACAGCAACAGCACACCGATCGGCCAGACCGTCCGCGACTCGCCGGGGCCGGCCGCCGACGTAGCCAATGCGGCAGCCGTCACAGCCGCCACCACCACCGGCACCACCGCGAAGCGAAGGCGACCCAGATCCGCTCGAAGTCCGCCCATCCGTCGATCGAACCACGCACCGCTCGATCCGCGCGGATCGTGGGCTGCACCATCGTGCCAATGTCCGGCGCCGCTGGAGTGACTCCTTCGGGACGTCTCGTAACTCGCGTGACCCGGCTGGAGGTGTCCGGTTCGCGCCCGGCGTAGGATTCTCCGATCCAAGGTGGTGAGGTGCGGGTGGGCGGTCGCGGGAGGCTCGGTGTCGGCGAGCGTGCCACCGACTTTGTGCTGCGCGGCCCGTCCGGCGTGCCTGCGCGCTTCTACGCCCACGCGGGCGGCCGTCCCACCGCGGTGGTCTTCCACAGCGACGGCGATGATCCGCGGCTGGTTGATCTTATCGGCCGGCTGGCGGCCCGCGACGACCTGACACTGTGCTGTGTCACGTCGAAAGAGCCCGCGGGCGATACCGGCACGCCGACGTGGTCTGACCGCGACGGCGCGGTTGCCCAGGCCTATGGAGTGGCGGCCGGAGAGCTGACCGCGGTCGTGCTTGACCCGAATCTGCGCGTCGTCGGTGTCGTTGTCGGGGAGGATCTGGCGGACCGGGTCGTCGAACTTCTCGACGCCGCGGTGCACCGCGGCGTCACGGTGCAGGTGGTGGCGCAGGCTCCGGTGCTGTTGCTGCCCCGCGTCCTCGACGCGGCGTACCGGGATCGGCTGATGCGGGTGTGGGAGCGTGACGGCGGGACCGAGACCGGCGTGGCACGGTCCGGCGGCGATGCCCTCGACGCGAGCATGAAGCGGCGTCGTGATCACACCGTCGACGACCGTGACCTGCTGCGCGAGTTGACCTCGGTGGTGGGCCGCCGGGTGCTACCTGAAATCGGCAAGGCGTTCGCGTTCCGGGCGACCCGCTTCGAAGGGTTCAAGATTGCCTGCTACGACGCCGCCACCGGCGGCTTCTTCCGACCGCACCGCGACAACCTGACACCAGCTACGGCCCACCGGGTGTTCGCACTCACGCTGAACCTCAACGACGACTACGACGGAGGACAGCTGCGCTTCCCGGAGTACGGCAACCAACTCTACCGACCCGACGCGGGCGCAGCGCTCGTCTTCTCTTGCGCCCATCTACACGAGGTCCTCGACGTGACAGCCGGCCGGCGCTTCGTGCTGCTGTCCTTCCTCTACGGCGAGCCTAGGTGAGCCACAGCGCCGACTCTGCCACGAGAGCACGAGCGTCGACCTAGGGCATCGACGCACAGCGGCGGCACCGGTGCATCGCGGCGCCTCAGCGGGTTGGACCGACGCCGACGCAGCTAAGGGTCAGCCAGTCGTCGGCGGGCAGCCCGGCTCGCACCTTCTCCAGCTCGTCGAGCAGTTCGTCCAGGCGTTCGGGCTGGTGCAGGTACTCCAGCGCGGCCCGCTGGAACGCCGTGGTCATCGGCGTGGGCATCAGGTCGGACGCGTCGCGGCACACTGTGCTCGTGGTGAGCGTCTCGGCGATCTTCCGGCCGACCTCGTCGGTGTAGTCGCTGTGGTTGGTGTCGTCCCGCAGCGCGAACATCTGGTCTTCGCTCGCCTCGCGCCAGGTCTTCTGTGCCTCGCGTGAGGTCAGGTAGTTGACCAGTTTGCGGGCGGAGGGCGACTCTGTGTTGAATACGGCCGCGACGTTGTCGGACACCTCCAGTAGCTGGCCGGTGTTTTGCAGTCGGCGCTCGTCGGTGGGGACGGGGAAGAAGGCGACCCGCGACGGTCGTCGCGGTGTCGGGCCACTCTCCCAACTCGCGCGGTAGCTGCCGTAGATGAATGACGCCTGGTGGTCCAGGTAGCAGCTCGGCGGGTCGTCGAACATCGCCAGCCCGGCGTCCCAGAAGCTGGTCAAGAGCGCGGTGTCGGTTCGCCGATCGGGTGGGGCGATCCGGTGCCACTCCCGCCAGGCGTTCCGGACCGCCGGGTCCGTCCACCGCACCTTGCCCGCGGCCCATTGCTCGTACGTGCGGGCTCCGGCCTGGTGCAGCAGGATGTCCTCGATCCAGTCGGTCCCGGGCCAGCCGGAGAGTGGTGGCGAGGCCATGCCCATGCACCAGGGGACCCCTGCCGAAGAGTCCGTGTCGATGGCTTCGACCAGGTCTGTCAGCTCCTGCCAGGTCGCCGGCGGGCTGATTCCGATCCTGTCGGGGTTGTACCAGATCAGGCTCTTCACACGGGTCGTGATGGACACGCCATAGACGGTCATCCCCTTGCCGACGTCGAACTGGACGAGCTGGGAAGGTTGCGCGTCGAGGTGGTCCGCCGGGTCCAGCGGGAGCACCTTTCCGTCCCGCGCGTGCTGCATGAGGTCGTTGAGGCGCGGCAGCACCGCCACGTCGGGCGGACTGCCTCGCCGGACGCTGGACCGCAGCACCTCGCTGACGTCCCGCGTGCCCTGGTAGGTGACGCGGATACCGGTGTCCTCCTCGAACCGGGCAAGGACCTTCTTGAACGCGTCGGCTTCGTCGGCGGCGTTCGCGTCAAACTGCCGGTCGTCCGCCCACGGTGCCAGGATGGTGACACTGCCGGACCGGTCGGCTCCGGTGCACCCGCCCAGCCCTCCGGCGGCGAGCAGGATCGCGGCTGCGGCGCGCTCGCCGCGCCATCGTTTACGACTCGTCATCTCCGTCGATACCTGTATTCCTCGATGCGCGGCTGGAGCCCGTACAGGACCAGCGCCGCGATGCCAAGGGCCGCGATGGGCAGGCCGTACTCGATCCGGTGGCTGTCGGCCGCGCGTTCGGCGGTCAGCACGGCACGGTCAGCCTTCTGGGCGGTCCCGTCGACCGGCGGCTCGGCCTTCGTCGCCGGGTTCGGACGGCCGTCGCCGAGGGTCTCGACGATGCGCTTCACCGAGTCCTCGCACGGTTGGCTATCGCCGCACTGCTTACCCAGCAGGTCAGTGAGCGCCCGGGCGTTGGCGTCCTGCAGGTACCGTCCACGCGCCTGCTGTTCCGCCCCCACCTGGCGGACGGTGTCCCGGGTCTCGTCCAGCGTTCCGGCGGACAGCAGGCTCAGCGCGGCCCCGGCGCCCAACAACGCGGCCAGCGCGGTCGCCGCCGCCAGCGGAAGGTTCAGGGTGCGCCGGAACCGGTGGCTCAGGAATACCTGCGTCGCCACCAGGAGTCCGAGCAGGGCGAGTACGGGCAGCAGCCAGACGACAGGCGTCACCGAGGCCGACCACCCGGCGTCCACCTGCCGGTCCAGCACCTCCGTCTGCTCCGCGCGCAAGCGGTCCAGCCGGGCCTGGATGTCGCGCAGCACGCTCGACGCGTCTCGCAGATAGGCGGACACCAGCGGCGAGTCGGCGGTCGCATCACCCCGGAAGTACACGTTGGCTTGCTCGATCAGGCCCGTATAGCCGGCCAGCAGCGCCTCGACCACCTCGATCTCCTGGCTGCCGCGGTCGCCGGCGGCGTTGTTCTCGGCGACCCGGGTGATGCTCTGCTCGGCGATCGCGATCTGGCCGCGGTACTCCTCGCCAGCGCCGAGGATCGCCTCACCCCGCTCGAAGCTGCGCGCCGCCGCCCCGTGCGCCGCGAGGAGCGCGACCTGGGCCTCGTGCGCGTCGAGGATGGCCGGGGTCGTCTGTGCGGACACCATCTGGGCGTTGCGGTGCACCCCGAGGAAGACCGACAGGCAACCGGCCAGCGCGAGCGCGGTGGCCGCGAGCAGAGCGCCGCGCAGCCACAGCAGCGTGCGCCGGGTGGCCGTGACTTCGAGCCACCCGGCCACCAGGGACCGGACGGGCCTCACTCGCCGTCCCCTCCGGCCGGTCCGTCGGATCCAGCGGAACCGAGCTCGGCGCCGCATACCTCGCAGTGGCTGTCGCCGGGCCGGTACACCCGGCCGCAGTGTGACCCCCCGCCCTCGCCGGCTCGGGGTGGTTTGGCCGGCACCTCGCCGTCCTGGGGGTGACCGGGGAACGCGGTGGTGTGGGTCGAGTGGACCTGGCCCAGGTTCAGGGCGATGTCCGGCAGGTCTTCCCTGAGGCGTACCTGGCCCTCACCGGCGTCGATGATCTCGACCAGGTACGCGAGCCGCTCCAGCGCCGCCACGTTGTTGGCTTTGGTGGCCATCTGGACCGCGTTCGCCCAATGCGCGTGGGCGGCTATCAGGTCACCAGCTTTGTGGGCGTCGCACCCGGCGACCAGCACGCGGCTGACCTCCTCCTGGCCGGTGTAGTGGGCGACCTCGGGATCGACCCTGGTGTGCGCGACCGGGTCGTCGGTCCGGTGGACAAGGGCGGTAGCGGGTCCGGCCCGGAGCTCGCCGGCGGCCAGCACGTCGATCCGAGCCACCCGAACGTCCTCGAACAGGGGAAGGTCTGTGGGGTCAAGCTCCAGGCACATGTGATAGTCCCGGCTCTCGTCCCCCCACGACCTCGTGAGGAACTCGACCGTTCGCTCGTCGACCTCGACCCGGTGCTCCACGAGCTCCGTGATGGTGGGATGCACCTGCTTGACGAAGGCCACCCGGGCCCAGGGCATTGTGCTGACCCGGATCCGTACCTCGGGCACGGTCTTGGCCATGGCCGCGCGCATGGTGTCGAGAAAGTCCGCGGTCAGCTCGGCGGGCCGGCGCACGGCGTCGGCGGTCCCCTGCAGCACCTCGGCGATGCGCATCAGCTCCCTGGGCTCCCACCCGTCGCCGATGCCGCGCGCGTCACACACGAACCGCCCCTTGCAGGTCGCCAGGACCGACTCCAGCTCTTCAGGGCTTTCGTGTTCGTTCCTGCCGTCGGTCAGCAGCAGCACGTGCCCGATCGCCGAGGGCCGGGCGGCCACCAGGGTGCTCGCCCGGCCCAGCCAGCTCCCGATCGCCGTGCCACCCGCCGCGGCCAGCCCGGCGACCGCGTCGGTGGCCTCCTTCCGCGTCTTCGCCGTCGCACTGGCCAGGGGCGGTGTCGAGGGGTAGACCAACCGTGCCTCGTGGGTGCCCTCCACGATGGCGAAGCCGACCCCGTCCGGCAGCGCCTCGATCGCGGCGGCGGTCGCCCGTCGGGCGGCCGCCATCTTCGTCGGCGGGTTGCCCATCGAGCCGGAACAGTCGATCACGATGACCTCGGCCAGTCCCGGAGGGTGTCCCGACGCCGCCGGCTCGCCGGCGCGTGGCCGGGCTCGCGCGGTGATCTTGAGCGCGGCGTGCAACTGCCGCTCCGTCACGGCCAGGAAGCGATTCTGGCTGATCTCCACGGCGATGTCCATCGGTTGGTCTCCCATGCTCGGGTCAGCGAAGGCGCAGCAGAGTCCGGGGCCGCACCGCGTTGGCGCGATCGACGAGGGAGCTGTGGTCGTCGACCGTGCGGGCCTGCCCGGCGAGACTGCGGAACGAGGATTCCAGCAGCCCGCGCAGGTCGCGTTCGGATGGCCGGTCGCCCAGGACCCCACCGCCGGCCAGGTGTGCGGCGCCGCCCGACCGGGCCACGTCGAGCGCCACCTCGCGTAACGCCGCCGTCAGGCGGGCGCGGTGCTCGCCGTGCGCGTCGCCCCCGTCGAGGTGCAGCTCCGGCAGGCGCCGCACCGCCTCGTTCAGGTCGGCCGCGCTGGGCAAGCCGCCGGGCAGCCGCGCCGCGAGCACCCGGACCGCGGCGACCCGGGCGGCGTCGTAGTGCTGCGATATCGGCGGTACGGAATCCAGCAGCGCGACGGCCGCTGCCCGGTCGCCCCGAGCGAGGCGGACCCGGGCCAGCCCGAACGCGGCGCTGGCTTGCAGCCGATCCCGGTGCCACACCGTTTCGTAGAAACGCACCGCTTGATCGTGCTGGCCGAGCCGTTCGGCACAGTAGCCGAGCGCGAGCTTGGGGGCGAGTTCGCCAGGAAGGTCGGCGTACACCTCATCGAAAAGGCCCCGAGCCGCGGCGACGTTGTCGCGGGCGAGGGCGAGCAGCCCGTGGTGCCAGGCCACCCGCCAGTCCTCGGGCGCGCCCGCGCCGAGCATCCCGGCCACGGCCGCCAGGTCGCCCTCCGCGCTGCCCAGCTCGGCCAGCTCCAGGTGCGCCCGGCAGCGGCAGAACTCTATCTCTATCGACGCTTTCTCGAACGTCGCGAGCTTGGCCAGCAGGCTGCGGGCGTCCGGCGCGCTGACCGTCTCCAGAAAGCTCACGACGGGGTCGTCCGGCTCCTCCGGAACCGCAGCGGGTGTGGGCAGCCCGACCGCGACCATCGGCGCGGCCGGGCAACCGGCGTCGAGCGGACGGCCGCCGAGCCCGGCCGTCCAGGTCTGGAGTGGAGGGACCGCACCCAGGCCGGCGTCGAGCAGCACCGCGGAGGGCACGAACACGGTGGACGGATCCGGGCGGGGAACGCCCCGGCGCGGTTGCAGGATCTCGCGCAGCACACCGGTCAACTGAGCGCTCATGTCGGCGGCCGAGGCGAACCTGCGGCTCCATCGGTCGTGCCTGGCCCGCTTCACCAGGCGCTGGAACGACTCGATACCCAACGGGGCGCTGCCGCTGGCCGGACTCGGCGTACGGGCGCGGAACAGCTCGTCGAGCGTGACGCCCAGCGCATACAGGTCGGACCGCACGGTGAGACCGTGGCCTGCGATCTCCTCGTCGCTCACCAGATAGGGAGGGGTCCCGACCACGGGGCTCGTCCGGTCGCCGAACCGCCGAACCCCACCGAGGTCGATCAGCCTGACCCCGTCCGCGACGCGGATCAGGTTGTCCGGCTTCAGGTCACAGTAGACAAGTTCCTTCCCGTGCAGGTACTCGAGCGCGGACAGCACCTCGTGCCCGTAGGCGAGGATGTGCTCGGCCGGCAGCGCGACGTCTGGCCGGCCCGGATTCTTCGCGGCGCGCGCGATCTCGCGCAACGACATCCCGTTGAGATACTCCATCACGATGTAGCCGGTCTGCCTCGCGGACCGCGCATCCCAGTCGGTGGCGAAGCCGAAGATCCGGACGATGTTGGGGTGGTGGGTTTCGGTCAGGAAGCGGCGCTCTCCGACCGCCAGATCCAGCGCTACCTGGTCAGCCGCGTTGATCAGTCCCTTGAGGACGACGTCGTTGTCGTCCAGGTGCGTGTCCTTGGCCCGGTAGACCCATCCCTGGCCGCCGCGGGCGAGGCAGCCGACCACCTCGTACCGATCGTTGACCAGGTCGTTGTCCCGAAGGCCGGGGCCGAACGAGTAGCGCGTGCCGCACCCCGGACAGTACCCCTCGCTCAACGCCTCATGGCCGGGGTAGCTGCGGCCGACCTCCCGGCCGCACTTGTGGCAGTTCCGGCTGCGCTCCGGCAGCTCCAGGCTCCCGGACGGGCGGCCCGGCGCCGCGTCGAAGGAGAGCACCGGCAGGTGCACCAGGCCCCCGACCACCCACGTGTCCGGCCGCACCGACCGGTGCCCGCCCGTTGGCGGCTGCCGGAGGGACGCCAGCGGCTTGAGGCCGCAGCGGTCGCAGTAGCCGGTCTCGTCGACAGTGCCGCGGCAGCCCGGCGTACGCGTGCAGGACATCACGATCCAGTCCGCCTTCGCTCTGGTGGCGGTTGCCTGCGACGCGCCTCGACCGCGTACCGCTCCACCGCCGCGGCGGCCGCGGCCAGGTCACACGGGGCCACCCAGAGGGTCTCGCGGGCCCGGCGGTAGAGCGCGCCCAAGGCCACATCCTCGCCCTGGCCCTCGGCGTACGCCTCCAGCAGTCCACGCAGCTCGTTGCGCCTGGACAGCGCCGCGTCCAAGCGCTGCCGGGCGGCCACCATCCTGCGCAGCGCGCGATCAGTGGCCCGTTCGCAGGAGGCAAGCTCGTCGAGCAACAAAGCCTCGTCGTCGCCACCGGCGAGCTGGAACGCCCTCTCCAGGGCGACCAGACGCATGTACAAAGTGGACGCGCTCGGCAGGTCGGCCCCGCCGTCGACGATTCGCACGCGTAGCTCACGCACGGCCCTCTGCGCGTTCACCACCTCTTCGACCCGCGGCCTGAGCAGGGCGAGACGGGCCTGCACCGACTCGCGCCGGAACGCGAGCACCAGCCGCATGTCGCGTTCGGCCGCTCGCCTGACGATCGGTTGCACCACACCGGACAGCAGGGCCGCTGTGTCCGCCGACTCGTCGATACCGTCGATGATCAGCGTGCCCGGCGCCACCTCGGCGGCCAGCCGCGCGTCCGGTTCCGGTGCGCTGCCGCCGGGCACGCCGGCCCAGTCGAGAAGGCGCCGGCACACTTCCTGCGGCGTCCGGCCCGACGCGTCGACGGTGAGGTCGATGCTGCCCAGCGGGGGAATGCCCGGGTCGTTGTCGTGCGGCGCGGACCTCGCGGCACCGGGCGGCCGCTGCCTGTTGGAGAACACCGCGGCGCGGCGCAGAGCCACCGAACGCCGTGAGTCGGGCGCGCCCGTGATGATGATCATTACATTGCGGTCGACACGCCCAGCGAACAGGTCGGCCACCTGCCGCGCGAACTCCTCGTCCCGCGTCCCGTGCGGGTCGCCGACGTCGTAGTCGACACCCGACCCGCCGGTCACCCATTGGTCCACGGCGGGGACGTAGTTGACGATCGTATCGACCGGAATCATCCAGGACACGCCGGCAGACGGATCGCCGTAGAAGCTGACCAGCATTCCCACGACGGAGCCGGTGCGCTCGTCGACCACCGCGGCGCCACTGAAGCCCCGGCGCACCTGGGGGCCGGGCGCGGACGTGTTCACCTGGATCCGCTCGCCGCCGGGCGAGTAGGCCAGCAGCGTCCCCTGGACGAATACGCCATTCTCGAGCGAATCCGAGAAGCCACACATACGAACGCGTCGCTCAACGCTCATGGACAGCTTTCGCAGTGGGGCGCCGGCAACCTCCGGAAGGGACTCGTGCAACTCGAGCAGGGCGATATCCCCTCGCCCCCCGCCCGCCGGCGGCGCCCAGCCGCCCGGCGCGATCCGTGCCCTGGTGGAACCCGCGCCTGACACCCCGACTGGATCGACAGTCACGTCAACCTCTGGCACGGTGCCTCCCATGCCCGCCCCGGCGGCGCCGGTGAGAATATGGGCGCAGGTTAAAATATGCCGGTCACCCAGGACCATGCCCGTGCCCAGATATCGCCCGTCGCGATCCCGGACTCGGACCGGCCATGGCTCCCGACCACGGCCTACTCCCACAGCGCCCACCCTATTAGGGCGTTTCACCCGGTACCAAGCATTCGTAGATGTAAGATCATGGACCGTCCTTTTGGCGGTGCCACTCAACGACGACCTTGAAATGCGCGGCGGCGGAAGACTCCGCGACAACGACACCGGTCTTGGCGCTCAGCGACAGGCCGAACTCCACCGTCACCGCATCCGGTGGGTCCACCGACGCGCGCATCCGCCCGAGCACCTCAGCAGCGAGTGCCTGCGCCCGGTCCAGTCCCGCACTGAAGGCCTCCGGCAACTTTCCCACCACACCCGAGACCGACCCGGCCGGTATCTCTCCCAACTCCTCGTCGATCTGGCTGGTGACCGCCGCCAACACGCTCTGCCCGTTGTCCAGAGGAACTTCAAGGTAGTAAGGCAATTGTCCAGCTCCGCGACTCGTAAGAGGCATCCAACTCGGCTGATCGCCGCTACGATACCCAGTCCCGGCAACAGCCATCGATACGTCCGCCAACTGGATCAGTCATGTGGTAACGCGACCTGTGTTGACGCTCCGGGACCGCTCACGCCGGGTTGGACGGGGTGTCTGAGAAGCAACCCCGGAACAGGGGACACCCAAGACGATCTACACGGCAACGTATCGGGGCCGTGTAGCGGCCGACGGCAGAGTTGTCCACGTAGGGCGCCAGCTACGTTCTCATGCCGCATTGGCGCGATCCACCCCCGGAGGAGCCGTTCGCCCGCGGGGATGCGGTCTTACACCGTGCCGTCCTGACGGGACGAGCCGACCTCGCGGCACGACGCCGCGAGGAATCCACATTGGAGGGACGGCATGCGGGACAGGACACCAAACGGGGTGGTCGGGACGGTGCTGTCGGAACACCGGACCTCGATGGGGCTTGTCCGGTACCGATGGTGGAGGGCTCCATCACCGTGGAACTGGTCCTGCTCGACGAGCCGACCGCGGCCATCCGCGCCCACCTGGCCTCCACCGAACAGGTCAGCTGAGCCACCGGCGAACACGTGCATGTCACATCGCCCGGCCCGCGAGCCAGGCCGGTGGGTCAAGGTTGGAGCAGGCCGGGCGCAGCCAGCCGCTGGTACATGCGCGCGAGTTGGCCGGGGCCGTGGGGGAAGTCGTGGTCGACCCACCAGGTGAGCAGGCCCAGCGCGGCACTGGTGTAGAACTCGGCCACGACATCAACCGGCAGGTCGCTGCCGGCGGCGGCCAGACGCGGCCGCAGGTGTTCGCGGAGCACGTCGCCGACGAGGTGGCGCAGGTGCTGGGACACGATGTCGCCGCCCTGCCGGCCGCACAGCGCCCGGTAGACGGCCCGGCGCTGGTAGGCGTGCTCGAACAGGGCGCCGACCGGACTGGTCGGCCGCGGCGGTTGGCCGGGGATCATGGCGGCCAGGTCGGCGCGGAGTTCCGCCCGCAGGTCCTCAAACGCGGCGGTAAGCAGCGACTCCTTGTCCCGGTAGTGCGCGTAGAACGTCGAGCGGCCCACGTCGGCGCGGTCGAGGATGTTCTGCACGGTGACCCGGGCGTAGCCCTTCTCCAGGATCAACGCCACGAACGCCTCGCCGATGATGCGTCTGGTCCGGCGCACCCGCCGATCCTGCTCGGCCATCACGCGTGCCTTTCCCTGCGGTAGCCCTCGACGTTTCCGGACAATCCGATGTTCGCGTTCGGTAGCGCACGCCCGTCGCTGATTGCGCGTTGACCGGGGCCCGTAGCCGCTGACCATACTCGAACACCGTGTTCGGCAACGAACAGTGGTCTAGCCATCTGGGACTTGGGGGATGTCGTGATCGAGCTACCGGGATACGTCTGGGCGATCGTGTGGATCGGCGTGGTGGGCTTGCCCGCGGCCACGCTGGTGGTGCTCGCCCACGGCGCGCGGGCCGTCCGGCTGAACGGCCGCACGGTGACGGCGATCGTGGCGGTGGCCGGCGTGGTGTGGGCCGGCTGGCTGGCAGGCAGCGCCGCCCTTGCCCAGGCCGGGGTTTACCGGTCGGACGGGACCGCGGCGAACCCGTGGCTCGGAATCACACTGCTGGCGGTCCTCGCCGCCGCGCTGTTCGCGACGCGGATCCCGGTGGTGGCGCGGATCCTCGCCCACGCCGGCACACCAGCCCGCCTGGCGCTGCCGCAGACGGTCCGGGTCGTCGGCGGCGTGTTCCTCATCGTGGCCGCGCTCGGGGAACTGCCGGCCGTCTTCGCCGTCCCGGCGGGCATCGGTGACATCGCCGTCGGGGCGGCCGCCCCGTTCGTCGCGTGGCGGCTGTCGCGCGGCGGCGACCGCCACGGCGCGGTCTGGTTCAACGTGCTCGGGATCGTCGACCTCGTCGTCGCGGTCGGCATCGGTTTCCTCGCCGCATCGGGCCCGGCCAACCTGCTGTCCGTCACGCCGTCCACCGAAGCGATCACGATGCTGCCACTCGTGCTGATCCCCGCCACGGCGGTGCCACTCGCCGTCGCGCTGCACGTGGTCTCCCTGCGCAGGCTGCGCGCCACCCGCCGCGCGACCGCGCTGACTGCCGGCTCCGCCGTGGGCATGGCCGGTTGAGCCCACCCATTGTCGAGAAAGGACACCCCTTATTTGGTGATCTCCTCGCGTTCCGGCGTCGCGGTGATTGGTGGGTGGCCGGGGGAGACGGGTGCTTCGGCGGGCTTCTCGATCGGGAAGAAGAAGCCACGGATGGCCGGGCCGAGCGCGCCCAGCCGGTTCATCTTCTTCGGGACCACCCAGCCGGCGTACTCCAGGCTGCCGTGGCCGTGCTCGTCGACCGGCGCGAGTGGCTGGTGCACCTCGACGAAGCGCCCGTCCGGCAGCCGCCGGATGATGCCCGTCTCCACGCCGTGTGCGAGGACTTCGCGGTCGTGCTGTTGCAGGCCCAGGCAGATCCGGTAGGTGACGTAGTACGCCAGCGGCGGCGCGACCAGCAGGAGAATGCGGCCGGCCCAGGTCATCGCGTTGAGGCTGATGTGGAACTTGTCGGCGATCACGTCGTTGCCGCCGGACAGCGTCAGGACGACCCAGAACGCGATCGCCATCGCGCCGAGGGAGGTGCGGGCGGGCACGTCGCGCGGGCGCTGCAGCAGGTTGTGTGCCTTGTAGTCCTTGGTCAGCCGGGCCTCGATGAACGGGTAAGCCAGCGGCAGCATCGCCAGGACGCCCGGCAACACCACCGCCGGCCAGAAAACCGGCGAGACCGTATAGCCGTCACCCCAGCCCCACAGGTCGAACCGTATCTCCCAGGCCGGAAACAGACGCATTGCCCCATCCAGGAACATGACGTACCAGTCGGGCTGGCTGGCCGCCGAGACCGCGTACGCCTCGTAGGGGCCGAAGAGCCAGATCGGGTTGATCTGGAACAGACCGCCCATCAGCGCGATCACGCCGAAGACGATCATGAAGAAGCCGCCCTGCTTGATCGTGTACCGCGGGACGAAGCGCTCGCCGATCACGTTGTGCTCGGTGCGCCCCGGGCCGGGCCACTGGGTGTGCTTCTGCTTGAAGACCAGGCCCAGGTGGACGGTGATCAGCGCGAGCAGCGCGCCCGGGATGAGCAGCACGTGCGCGATGTAGAAGCGGCCCATGATGAGGGTGCCGGGGAACTCGCCGTCGAAGATCGACGTGGTCACCCACGAGCCGATCACCGGGATCGACAGCATGATCGCCGAGGCGATGCGCAGGCCGGTGCCGGACAGGGCGTCGTCGGGTAGGGAGTAGCCGGTGAAGCCGGCCAGGAAGCCGATCCAGAACAGCAGCGAGCCGATGATCCAGTTCGTCTCACGCGGCTTGCGGAACGCGCCGGTGAAGAAGATCCGGAACATGTGCACCACGATCGCCGACATGAACGTCAGCGCGGCCCAGTGGTGCATCTGCCGCATGATCAGGCCGCCGCGCACGTCGAACGACAGGTTGAGGCTCGACGCGTACGCCCGCGACATGTGCACGCCCCGCAGCGGCGCATAGCTGCCGTCGTACGTCGTCGTGCTCAGCGACGGGTCGTAGAAGAACGTCAGGAACGTGCCGGTCAGCAGCAGGACGATGAACGAGAAGAGCGCGATCTCGCCCAGCAGGAACGACCAGTGGTCCGGGAAGACCTTGTTGAGGATGTTGCGCAGCGGTGTGGCGGCCTGGAACCGATCGTCGAGCCCACCGGCCACCTTGGCAGGCACCGCGCTGACATCTACCTTCCGGCGCCTCATGGCTGGGATGCCAAAGCTGACGCCGAGGGCCACCACGCCGAGCGGTGGCGCAGAGAACCCACCGGGCACCGCACCAGCTTGGTGATCTCGGCTCGCGTACTACCTACCATTTGTCCGCTCCAGGACAGCTCGGCCATCGCCCGTCCATAGTACTACGGTATGTAGTAGCTGTCGAGGTCCGCTCAGCTTCCGCCGGTCGCTCGCTAGGTCGACCAGCCGGAAACCTGGTCCGCTACAGCATCTCGACGTGACCGCTTTCCAGTCGGTAGATCCCGCCGACGACATCGATTCGGCGGGCCGTAACCGCCTCTTTCAGGTAGTCGGCTTGCCGGAGAGTGGCCACCGTCCGGTGGATGTGGCCGCGGGTGGCCTTATCCAGGCTGTAGTCGACCGATCCGGCCGCCGGCATCGCGGGAGCGATCTGGTCGACCAGGAACCGGCGGGCGCCGGCAGGTCGGCGTCCGGTGCGGACCGCCTCGGCCGCGGCCGCTACCGCACGACAGTCGTCATGGCCGAGCACGAACACGAGCGACACCTGCAGATCGGTCACCGCGAACTCGACTGAACCCATCACGGCGCGGTCCAGTACGTGGCCGGCGGAACGGACCACGCAGATCGCGCCGACGCCCTGCCCGAACACCGCTTCCACCGGCACCCGCGCGTCGATACAGCCGACGACGACCGCGTAGGGCCGGGGGTCGACGCCGCCGTTGCGAGCACCGCCGGGACGCCAAGTGCCCAAAGTGAACCGGACATTGCCCGCGCGCAGGCGGGCCAGCGCCTCGACCGGGTCCGGCCGACCGAGGTATCGCGGCACCTGTTGCGACGGGATCGGCGCAGCCGTCGGATCGGAGAACACTCGCCCCGGTTCCACAGAACGAGGATGACACGCCACCCAACGGGTCGGGGCCCCTCACCGGCCCGCCGCCGACACCCTCGCGCCCGTCTCGAAGGAGCGGATCACCGCGTCGGCAACGGCGAGGGCGCGCCGGCCGGCGCTGATCGGCACGGGCGGCTCGCGCCCGTCGCGCAACGCGGCCAGCAGGTCGTCGACGTGCCGGTCGAAAGTGCTGTGGAAGGACCGGTCCGTGTCGTTGAAGTAGCCGGCCTGCCACACCTGCGCGCTCTCCTCACCGGCCCGCTGAAACGTGTACCGGCGCACGGTGTCCTGGATGAGGATCCGTCCGGCGGTGCCGTTGAGCTCCACGCGATGGGTGTCCTCGTAGGCGTAGGAGGAGTCGTAGCTGCCGACCAGGCTGCCGACCGCACCGCCGCTGAAGCGCAGGGCCACGCAGAGTGTCGACCATGCGGTACCACCCGGGTTCGACGCTTCGGTCATCACGGACTCGATCGGGCCGCAGAGGTGCTCCAGCATGTCGATGCCGTGGCACTGGGTCTCGATGAGGTTGGCGTGCGGGTGGGCGCTGGTGCCGGTCTCGCCACCGAAGCGCCAGGTCGCGAAGGTCAGCCGGCCCAGGTCGCCTCCGGCCAGCGCCGCGGCGGCGAGGCGGACCGGCCGCGCATAGCGGTGGTTGAAGTTGATCCCGGCGAACACCCGGCGAGCCGCGGCCTCGGCCAGCAGGACGTCCGCCTGCTCGAGGGAGAACACGAGCGGCTTTTCCAGCAGCAGCGGTATCCCGGCCCGGATCAGTCGCAGCGTCGGCTCGAAATGCGCCTCGTTCGGCAGGCATACCGACACCAGGTCCGGGCGCTCCCGTTCGAGCATCTCGTCGAGGTCCACATAGGCACGCGCCCCGTAGGCCTCGGCCCGGGCAGCGGTGCGACCGGGGTCTCGGCCGACGACGGCGACGAGCACCGTGTCCGGCCGGCCGGCGAAGAGCTCCGCGTGCCGCCGGCCCCACCAGTCGCCCGTGCCCACGACGGCCACCCGCAGCGGCGGACCGGCCTCGCGGACCGGGCTCCGCGGGACACCCGGCGCGTAGGCGGCGGCCCGGTTCACCGCGGTCTCCGCGCGGCGAGCCGGGACTGCACGAGCACCACCACGACCAGGAACGTGCCGCTGACGACCTGCTGATAGTAGGCGGTCAGCGTGCCCACCTGGTTGATCAGGTTCTGGATCACCTTGAGCAGCAGCACTCCGGCCAGGGTGCCGCTCAGGGAGCCGGCGCCGCCCGCGAGCAGTGTGCCGCCGATGACGACCGCGGCGATCGCCTCGAGCTCGCGGCCCTCGCCGATCGTCGGCAGGCCGGACTGGGTCTGCGCGGCGACCAGGATGCCGGCCAGGCCGGTGAGGACCGCGCTGAGTACGTAGACCGAGACCCGCACCCGGGCCACTGGCAGTCCCATCAGCTCGGCCGCCTCCTGGTTGTCGCCGACGGCGAACACGGCCTGGCCGAACCGGGTCAGGTTCAGCAGCACCACCGCGCCGGCGAACACCACGAGCGCCAGCCAGACCGGCGCGCCGAGGCCCAGCCAGCGAGCCTGCCCGAGCCGGGTCAGCTCGAGCCCGGCCGGGATGATGTACACCCGGTTGCCCTCGTCGGCGACCGCGAACGCCAGGCCGCGGGCGAACAGCAGCGCGGCGAGCGTGACGATGAACGGCGCGATCCGCGCGCGGCCGATCAGCAGTCCGTTGACGAGTCCGAACACGGCACAGACGCCCAGCGGCAGCGCGACCGCGGCCAGGCTGCCCCAGTGCGAGCCGTACGCGGTCAGGACGCCGCTGAGCGCCAGCAGCGAGCCGACGGACAGGTCGATGCCGCCGCTGAGGATGACGAAGGTCATGCCGATCGCGATGAGCAGCAGGTAGGAACTGTCGAGCGCGACGTTACCGAGGTTGCGGCTACTGGCGAAGCTGCTGCCGAACACTACCGAGCCGGCGACCAGGACCAGCGCGAGCACGAGGGGCGCGCCTGCCCGGTCCATGCGAAGCCGCCCGGTCATACGCACTGCGCCTTGCATCGAACCGGTCACGTGCGGCTCCGTCCACGTTGGACGTACACGGCGGCGATGATGATGCCCGCCTGGATCATCCGGGCTGTCGAGTCCGGCAGGTTCTGCTGGATGACCGTGGCGATGATGAGCTGCATCAGAAGGGCACCCATGAGCGTGCCGACGATGCGGATGCGGCCTCCGGTCAATGGCGTGCCGCCGACGACGACCGCGGTGATGGCGCTGAGTTCGATGAGCAGCCCGACGAACGACGGGTCGCTCGCGCCCTGCCGCGCGGTGCTGAGCAGCCCGGCGACCGCCGCCAACAGCCCGCTGGCGATGTACACCGCGAGCAGGGTCCGGCGCACCGGCACGCCGGCGAGCACCGCCGCGGCCCGGTTGCCGCCGATCGCCAGGACGCGCCGGCCGAACGCGGCGCGGCGGATCGCCACGCCGGCCACGCCCGCGACGGCGACGACCAGCACGACGCTGTACGGCACGCCGAACAGGGCGCCGCTGCCGAGCCTGGTCAGCATGGGGTCGAACAGCTCGGTGAGCCGGCCGTCGGCGAGCACCAGGGCCAGGCCGCGGCCGGCAACGAGGAGACCCAGCGTGGCGATGATCGGCTGCATCCCGCCGAACGCGACGAGCGAGCCGTTGACCGCCCCGACGATCGCGCCGGCGGCCAGCGCGACACCGATCGCCGGCCACACGCCGTAGCCGAGGTAGAGCGGCAGCAGCGCGGCGCTGATCGCCATCGTCGAGCCAACCGAGAGATCGATGCCCTCGGTGGCGATGACGATCGCCATGCCGATCGCCACTATCGCCACGGGTGCGACCTGGACCAGCTGCAGCCGGAGATTGGACAGCGTGGCGAAGTTGGGCGTGAACAGGATGTTGAACACCAGGATGAGCACGATCGCCGCGTAGACACCGTGCACCCGCAGCCGCGCGGTGAGGGTCTGGGTCATCGTGGGTCCTGCGCCGCGGCGATGGCGCCCATGATGCGTTCCTCGCTCACCTGATCGCCGCGCAGCGTGCCGACGACGGCGCCGTCGCGCAGCACCAGCACCCGGTCGGAGCCCTCCACGACTTCCTCGAGTTCGGAGGAGATGAGCAGCACGCCGAGGCCGAGCGCGGCCAGCTCGTCGACCAGAGCCTGGATTTCGGCCTTGGCTCCTACGTCGATGCCGCGGGTCGGCTCGTCGAGGATGAGCACCTTCGGGTTCATGCAGAGCATCCGGGCCAGCAGCACCTTCTGCTGGTTGCCGCCGGAGAGCTCGCGGACTTTCTGATGCGGCCCGGCGATCTTGATCCGCAGGCGCCGGACGAACGTGCTGACGATCTTGTCGCAGCGGCCTCGCGAGACGAATCCGGCGCGGGTGAGCTGTGGCAGGGCGGCCAGCACGATGTTGTCACGCACCGACAGCTCCGGGATGACGCCCTGCGCCTTGCGATCCTCGGGCACCAGCGCGAGGCCGGCCCGGATCGCCGCGGCCGGCGACCAGCGCCGTGCGGTGCGCCCGCCGACCGCGACAGTGCCGGCGTCGACCCGCAGCGCGCCGAATACCGCCATCGCCGTCTCGGTGCGCCCCGAGCCGAGCAGGCCGGCCAGCCCGACGACCTCACCGGCGTGGACGTCGAGGCTGACCCCGGCGACGCGGGGTGGCCGGGTGAGTCCCTGCGCGACGAGCACTGGCGGGCCCGCGGCGTCGCGGTGCTCGTCGCCGAACGTGGTGGCCCCGTGCCGGCGGACCTCGTCGACGTCGCGGCCGAGCATCGTGGCGACGAGCCTCAGCCGGGTGGTAGCGGCGACGTCGCCGGTGTGGGCGACGCGGCCGTCGCGCAGCACGGTGACCCGTTCGCAGACGCGGAACACCTCGTCGAGCTTGTGGGTCACGTAGAGCACGGCGACCCGCTGGCGGCGCAGCACGTCCACGACCTCGAGGAGCCTGTCCACCTCGCGCGGCTCCAGCGACGAGGTCGGCTCATCCATGATGACCACCCGGACGTCGGCGGTCAGCGCGCGGGCGACGGCGATCATCTGCTGCACCCCAAGGCCGAGTTCACCGAGCCGCCGGCGCACGTCGACGGCGATGCCGTACCGATCGAGGATCTGCCGCGCGTCGCGGCGCATGCGGCGGAAGTCCACGAGCCCGAAACGGTTGACCGGCTCGCGACCCAGGAACAGGTTGCCGGCGACGCTGCGCCGCGGCGCCAGGTTGACCTCCTGGTAGATGGTGCCGATACCGGCCGCCTGCGCGTCGCGTGGTGCGGCGAAGGCGACCGGCTCGCCGCCGAGGTGCACCGCGCCGGCATCCGGCCGGTACACCCCGGTAACGATCTTGATCAGCGTCGACTTGCCGGCGCCGTTCTCACCGACGAGTGCGTGGATCTCGCCAGGTTGCAGCTCCAGCGTCACCTCGTCGAGCGCCTGGACGCCGGCGAAGTGCTTGCGCAAGCCGTACACCGCGAGGGCAGGAGTGCTCACGTCTGGCCGCTCAGTAGGCGTTGACGAGTTCGGACTGGGCGTTGTCCTTTGTGTACTCCTTGTCGGAGATGATGGTCTTCTCGGCGACACCCTTGCCGCTGTAGAAGTCGTCGAGCGCCTGGAACGCAAGCGGCCCGAAGCGCGGGTTGGACTCGATCACGCCCGCGATCCAGCCGTCGAGGATGCCCTGCACGGCGCCCTTGGTGCCGTCGATGGTGATGATCTTGATGTCGCCGGGCTTCTTGCCGGCACCCTTGAGCGCCGCGACCGCACCGAGCGCCATCTCGTCGTTCTCGGCGTAGATCGCGGTGATCCCCGGGTTGGCCGAGATCAGCTGCTCGGTGACCTTCTGGCCCTTCTCCCGGGTGAAGTCGCCGGTCTGCTCGGCGACGACCTCGAGCTTGGAGCTCTTCGCGGCGAGCTGGTCCTTGAAGCCCTTGGTCCGATCGACGGTCACGTTGACGCCGGACGCGCCGAGCAGGATCGCGACCTGGCCCTGGTCACCGGTCGCCTGGATCAAGGCATCGGCGGCCCGCTGCCCCTGCACGACGAAGTCGGAGCCGATCCAGCCGAGATAGTCCTTGCAGGCGGTCTTCGTCGTGAGCAGCCGGTCGATGGTCATCACCGGCACCTTGGCGTCCTGGGCCTGCTTGAGGGCCGGATCGAGGCCCTCGGAGTTCAGCGGCGAGATGATCAGCGCCTGGGCGCCCTGTGCGATCATGCCCTGGATGTCGGCGATCTCTTTGTTGAGGTCCGACTGGGCATTCGTCGTGATGAGCTTGATGCCGCGCTTCGCGGCCTCGTCCTTGATGGACTGGGTCTCGGTAATGCGGAACGGGTTGGCTTCCTTCTCCGACTGCGCGAATCCCACGGTGATGCTCTTCAGATCCAGCTTCGGTACTCCACCGTTGTACTTCTCGGGCGTGCAGCCCGACGCACCCGAGGTGGCCTGGACCTGCTGGGCGGCGGACGAGCTGGCGGACGGCCCGTCGCCGTCGCTGGCCGACTTCGTGCATGCGGCGCCCGCCGCGGTGAGCGCGAGGACGGCGCTCAGCGCGACCACGCGGGTACCACCGCGGGCGGCTGCGCACCGGCGCACGGGATAGGGAGTCTGTATGACGCGGGACATCTGCGGCATCCCTTCGTGCGGAGGTGATCCGGCGGATCCGGACGCGGTCCGGGGCGGTTCCGCCTGATCTAGGGCGTGACACGTCAGGCGCTGGTGTCCCGGCGCCTAGACATGGAGAGCTTTGCTTCGAAGTAGGCAGATCCTAGCCAGATGGCGCCAACACTTGTCAACAGTTCCCGCCAGGATGACGTGTTCTGACAAGTTGTCGGGCGACGGGCCGGTGGTGCCGGAACGTGATGACTGTGCGTGGTCGTCAGGCGACGTGGACGTCGATGCCCTCGTCGCGTAGCCGGCGGACCGCTTCGGGGCCGGCCGCGCGGTCCGTCACCAGCACGTGGATTCGTTCCGGCGGCACGGTCTGGCACATCGTGTCGTGGCCGAGCTTCGTGTGGTCGGCGAGCACCACCACCTGCCGCCCCGCGGCCATGAAAGCCTGATCGGTGGCGGCGGCGAAGACGTTCGGCGTGGTGAGACCGCGCTCCGGCGTGACGCCCTCACCGGAGAGGAACACCTGGCCGCCGCGCAGGCCGTGCAGCGCCTGCTCCGTGGTCGGGCCGACAACGGCACCGATCGAGCGGCGCAGCGCTCCCCCCACGAGCACGACCTCGATCTGCTCCGCGTCGTACAGGGCCAGGGCGACCGAGAGCGAGTTGGTGACGACGGTCAGCTGAGGAGTGGCCAACAGGTATCGCGCCATCGCCGTCGTCGTCCGCCCCGGGCCGAGGAGGATGGCACTGCCCGGCACCACCAGCGAGGCGGCGTGCGCGGCGATGGCGGTCCGCTCGGCGTGCACGGGATCGTCTCGACCGTTCAAGGTGGCGGATCCGGCGGTGGCCGGCAGGCTCGCGAACCCTGGAGCGCTGGCGTCCACCCGACCGTCCGCGGCCGGTCCCGCCGGGCCACGGTCGTCGACCGGCGCGAGAGGGTCGCGGCCAGCGTGCAGCGGCCCGACTCCGCCACGGGTCGCGGCCAGGAGACCTTCAGCGACCATCGAGCGCAGGTCGCGCCGGACCGTCGACTCGGAAATCTCCAGTGCCTCGGCGAGCTCGCGGAACGAGACGAAGCCCCGGTCCCGGACCTGCTGCAGCAGGCGCCGCCGCCGTTCGGCGATCAGCACGGGGCGTCACCTCCTCCGCCACCCATTTAGATGCAGAATATGCCAGATCTCGTCACTGCTTGTCGAGCAGCGCGAGGAATCGAGCGTACGCGGTCTCCGTCGCCCCGCTGGCGCGTGGCTCGAACCGCACCGGCGGTAGCGACCGGGCCACCACCTCGCGGAGGTCGCGCAACGAGCCAAGCTCGCCCGCCGCACGGGCCTGGATCAGCAGGTTGCCCACGGCGGTCGCCTCCACCGGCCCGGCCAGGACCGGCCGGCCCGTCAGGTCGGCGGTGAGCTGGCACAGTAGCGGGCTCGCCGCCCCGCCACCGACGATGTGCACGACCTCGGCGCGCAGCCCGGCGAGCTCCTCGGCGCGCTCAAGGGTCCAGCGTTGCTTGCAGGCGATGCTGTCCAGCACGCAGCGCACGACGGCCGCCCGGTCGGCGGGCACCGGCTCGCCGGCGTCCCTGCACGCCGCGGCCAGTTCGGCGGGCATGTCGGCGGGTGCCACGAACGCGGGGTCGTCCGGGTCGACCAGCGACCGGAACCCGGGCACCTCGGCCGCCGCGGCGACCAGCTCGCCGTAAGGCGCGTCACCCCAAGCGGCCCGGCAGCGCTGCAACAACCACAGGCCGGTCCCGTTGCGCAGGAAGCGGATCGTGCCGTCGACGCCCGCCTCGTTGGAGAACCCGGCCAGCCGTGCCGCGTCGCTGAGCACCGGGGCGTCGAGCTCCAAGCCGACCAGGGACCAGGTGCCGGCGGAGATGTAGCCGAACGCGGGCGTGGTGGCGGGCACCGCCGCGACCGCCGCGGCGGTGTCGTGGCCGGCGACCGTCCACAGCGGAACCGCGGGATGCGCGAGAAGCTTGCCGACCGCGGTGCCGGCCGGCACGACGCCACCGGCGAACAGCCGCCGCGGGATACCCAGCCGGTCGATGACTCCGGTCGCCCAGGTCCGGCTCGACACGTCGAGCAGCTGACTGGTGCTGGCGATGGTCTGCTCGGTGGCGAGGTTGCCGGTGAGCCAGTACCCGAAAAGATCGGGCAGCATCAGTAGCCGGTCAGCGGCGTCGAGCTGAGGTGAGCCCTCCATCGCGACGAGCTGGCTGGCGGTGTTGATGGGCAGCGGTGGCGTGCCGGTCGTGCGGTAGAGCCCGGCCGCGCCGATCCTCTCCGCCACCAGCGCGGTGCTCGCGGCGGTGCGCCGGTCGCGGTAGTGCCACGGGTTGCCCAGCAGGTGCCCGTCCCGGTCGAGCAGGGCGAAGTCGTTGCCCCACGCGTCGATGCCGACGCCAGCGGCCGCCTCGCCGCGCAGGCCGGAAAGCGCCCCGGCGATGCCTGTGGACAGGTCCGCGAACAGGGCCAGCACATCCCAGTGCAGGCCGCTCGGCAGCGCGACGGGCCGGTTGACGAACCGGTGTACCTCGGTGACGGCGAGCCGGCCGTCGCGCAGGTCGCCGCGCAGCACCCGGCCGCTCTCGGCACCGAGGTCAACGGCCAGAAATGCGGGCACCAGCCGAGCTTAGAACGTTTGGCCCGTAGGGCGCCCGGACGCCCCCGAGCGCGCGGCGCCTGGATCCGCGCCCGGGCGGTGTGTCCGATGGAAGCGTGAACGCGTCCGGCTCACGGAGGTGGCCGGGCAGGCGCGAGGTGAGGATCGGAGGGGTATCTCGTCAGCGGCGTCCGCCGCGGGTTCCAGGAGGTCTTTGTGTTCATCGCGATTGTCGATTTCACCACCGCTGCCAGCGATCGTCCGGCCGCCCTGGCCCAGCTCGACGCGGAGCGTGAGCGGGTGCGTGCGATGCCGGGCAACGTCGCCTTCCGGGTTTACGCCGACCGCGAGGACGAGACCCGGGTCGCGGTGATCCACGAGTGGGTGGATGCGGAGTCGTTCGCCGGCTACCAGGAGTCGGACGCCTTCGCCCGTTCCGGCCAGGTGCTTCGGCCGATGATGACCGGGGCGCCGGTGAGCCGGCGCTTTCACGCGCAGCTGCGGGAGACCGTTGCCTGACCGGTGGCACGGCGGCTTCTACGATCGGATGGTGCGAGGCCGTCGATGACCAGGAAGGCGTACAGCTTCGTGCGCACGTTCGCGCGGGAGCCCGCCCGCGTTCTCACCGTGGACCGCCACTACCTGCTCTGCGCCTCTGCCGGTGCTCTGCGGCTGGAGGCGCAGGGCCAGGCGTGGCTGCTGCCGCCGGCGCGGGCCGCCCTGATCGAGGCGGGCCGGCCGATCCAGGTGAGCATCCCGCAGCCGGTCACCACCGCATCGGTCCTGTTCGACACCGGATTCGCCCCGGTCCCGCCGGCACCGTTGACGGTGTTCGACCTCTCCCCGTTGGCGCGCGCACTGCTGAGCGAGTGCGACGCGTGGGGCGAGAGCGACGAACCCCTGACGGCGTACGCCGAGACGCTGTTCGCGGCGCTCGCCGCCGTGACCTGGCGGCTCGCCGAGCAGCCGAGCCCGGTCGTCGTGCCGGCCGGGCGGTCACCGGAGCTACGCCGAGCCCTGCACCTGACGGCGCAGCGGCTCGGCAGCCAGATCCGCTTCGAGGACGTGGCAGACGAGGTGGGCCTGGCGCCGCGGTCGCTGGCCCGGCGTTTCGAGGACGAGACCGGCATGACGTGGCGGGCGGTCCTGCGCCGGATGCGGGTGCTCCGCGCGATCGAAGAACTCGCCGCCGGCGACACACCGATCACCACGATCGCATTCACCGTCGGCTACAACTCGCTGTCCGCCTTCAACGCCGCGTTCCGACAGCTGACCGCCCGCACCCCCACGCAGTACCGAGCCAGCTTCCGGCGGGATGAAGGCGAAATGAAACGCCCGCCTGGCTAGCATCGGCGCACACCCGACGAAGGGAGCAGTGATGTCGACACTGGTACGACTGGGCGACCGCATGCTGGCGCGATTGGTCCCGAAGATCACCGCGCGGGCGGAAGTGAGCTGGACCGAGATTTGCTACTGCAGGTGCGGCATCGACCGCGCCTCAAGCACTCCGGTGTGCTACAAGTACATCCGCAGGTGTTACAGCGACAGCGGCTGCAGCTCCTGCTTCAAGAGTGGCCGCTGCGGCTGACTTCCGCCAGGGCACGGCCCTCGGCGCGGCGGTCACCCGGCGCACCACCACGCCGAGGATGTCGGCGGCGAAGTAGAACCCACGCTGCCGCGAGTCCGCGCTCGCCACGCCGTCTCCGAAAACCACCAGTGCTCCCCGCGGCACGCGCTGGACGCCTCCGACGCTCGTCACGGTGGGCGGGACGGGGTCACCGGGCAGGGCGATCACCCGCTTGATGTTCCAGTGGCGGTGGTGGGAGTCCCCGGTGGCGGGCATCCAGCCCGGGGCAGATCCGGTGACCGTCCAGGGTGCGGCGTGGCGGGCGCCTTCCTGTGTCGGTGGCGCAAGCACGACGATCTGGCCCCTGCGCACCCGTGCGGGCCCCCGTCGGTGGACAAGGACGCGATCGCCGGGAAACAGCGTTGGTTCCATGCTGGAGCCGTCCACCGTCACGAGGACGAGGCGGCGGCGTGCCCACAGAGCCGCTCCCGCGGTGATCGTGGCTACGCCGAGCCCCGCGAGCATCGTCCTGTGCACGCCGCCCTCCCGAGTCTGGGCTAATTCGTCGGTCACATACCGGCCGCGACAGCCAAGAGTACTTGGATCGTCCGCGGTCGCGTCGCCGGCCGCGGGCTCTCGGTCGGCCGCCGTGGACCCGGCTTGAAGCCGATTTGAAGTCGCCAATCTGTTTACTGTCTAGCGAGCTCCGGACGGGTTGGGAGAGCTGGTGGCGAGTCCGACGTGGTGATTCGATGGTTACGACGGAAGCCAGGCAGCCTGCCAATGCGTACCGTCGTCGGGCATCTGCGAAGTGCGTCCGCGCTGGCCTGGCGAGCTGGCCCGCTCAGCGCGCTCGCCCTGGTGCTGCTGACCGTGGTCGCCGCGGCGCTGCCGGTGGCCGCGGCCTGGCTCACCAAGCTCGTTCTGGATCGGCTTGTCGGTTCCAGCGGTGACACCGATGTCATTTTCCTGGCCGTCATGCTGGCCGGTGTCGGCGTTCTCACGGTGGTGGTGCCGCAGGCGAGGCGTTACGTGGAGGCCGAGCTGAGCCGATCCGTCGCGTTCCGGGCCAGCGACGACCTGTTCACCGCGGTCAACAAACTGGTCGGGCTCTCGCGGTTCGAGGACCCGCGTTTCCGCGACCGCCTGCAGCTCGCCGAGCAGTCGGGTCGGACCGCACCCACCCAGCTGCTCGGCACCGCGCTGAGCATCGGGCAGGGCGCGATCACGATGTCGGGATTCGTCGGCACGTTGGTGGCGATCGGGCCCTGGATGGCGGTGGCGGTGGCGGTCGCCGCGGTGCCGACGTTGCGGGCGGAGCTCGCCATCAGCCGGCGCCGCGCGGAGATGATGTGGAACACCAGCCAAACCGTCCGTCGCGAGATCTTCTACTCACAGCTCCTGACAGATGTGCAGGCCGCCAAGGAGGTAAGGCTCTTCGGCCTCGGCCGGTTCTTCCGGCAGCGGATGCTCCAGGAGCTGAGCACCGTGCAGGACGCCAACCGCCGCGTCGACCGGCGTGAGCTGGCCGTCCAGGGGCTGCTCGGTCTGATGGGCGCCGTCGTCGCGGGCGCCGGCTTGGTATGGGCGGTCCGGGCGGCCACGGCCGGCCAGCTCACCATCGGCGACGTGTCCGTGTTCGTCGCCGCGGTGGCGGGCACCCAGTCCTCCCTCGGCTCGATCGTCCGTGGGACGGCCGGCGTGCACGAGGCGTTGCTGACGTTCGACCACTATCAGGCCGTGGTGACCGGCCCTCCCGACCTTCGGATCCCCCGGCAGCCGGTCTCGCCCGGGCCGCTCGTCCAGGGCATCGAGTTGCGCGACGTGTGGTTCCGCTACAGCGACGACCATCCTTGGGTACTGCGTGGGGTGAACCTCACGATCCCCAAGGGCACGGCCGTCGCTCTGGTGGGACTCAACGGCGCGGGTAAGAGCACACTGATCAAGCTGCTGTGCAGGTTCTACGATCCTGTTCGGGGCTCCGTGCGCTGGGACGGCGTCGACATTCGCGACTTCGACGTCGAGCGGCTACGCGCGCGGATCGGTGCGGTATTCCAGGACTTCATGACCTACGACCTCACCGCCCGGGAGAACATCGGAGTCGGCAACCTCGCCGCCCTGACCGACCTCGACCGGATCAGGTCCGCGGCGCGAGGCGCCCGCATCGATGACGCGGTCGCCGGCCTTCCCCGCGGATACGAAACCATGCTGACCCGCATCTTCTTTCCGCACGCCGAGCGGGACGACCCTGACTCCGGCGTAGTCCTGTCCGGAGGCCAATGGCAGCGCATCGGCCTGGCCCGGGCATTCCTGCGCAACGACCCGGACCTGCTCATCCTCGACGAACCAAGCTCAGGTCTGGACGCCGAAGCCGAACACGACATCCACCTACGGCTACGGGACCATCGGATGGGTCAGACGAGCATCCTCGTCTCCCATCGGCTCAACGCCGTTCGCGACGCCGATGTCATCGTCGTGCTCGCCGACGGTGAGATCGTCGAGCAGGGCGGCCATGACGACCTGATCGCGGCCGGTGGCCGGTACGCGCGGCTGTTCAACCTCCAGGCACAGGGCTACAGCGACCCCAGCGGAGCCGACGACCGCGACGCCGGAGCGATCCGATGGCCGGCGTGACGCTCCCGCCGGCGCCGGCGCCGATGGAGGTGAAAGCGAAATGAAGCCACGGACTGCTCTACTGCCTTGGTCTGGACTCGTTTCTGTGTAGGAGGACCGATGATCGCGAGGCTTGAGGCGCTCGGTGATCGCCTGCTGGCCGTGGTGGTGCCTCGGGCACGGGCATCGGCCGCGTCGGCGCTGGCTTGCCGCCCGGAGTACTGCGGTGTCAGTTGCGGTGATCAGAGCAAGCTCTGCTTCCGGATCTGTTGCTGGAACTCGGATACAGGGAGGTGGGATTGCCGGCAATGCAAGTGCCCAGCCTGCTGAGGGCGCCGTGAGCTATCTGGCGTTGGCATGTCGTGCCATGTTGGTCGCCGTCTTCGTCGTGTCGTTCGTCAGCAAGGTTCGTGGCAGAGCGGCGTATGCAGACTTTCGCCGGTCGGTCGTCGAGTGGCAGGTTCTACCCGCTCGCTGGTCAGGGCCGGCCGCGGCCGGCGCGGTCGCGGGCGAGGTCGTGGTGGTGCTGCTGCTCGCACTGCTGTGGACGGCGCCGGTCGGGTTCGTCGCGGCCGCGATCGTGCTGGCGGCGTTCACCTTCGGCATCGTGTCGGCCGTGCGACGGGGGCGGGTCACCTCATGCCGGTGTTTTGGTGCTTCTACGGCGACGATCGGGCCGGCGCACGTGGTCCGCAATGGGCTGCTCGTGGTGGTGTGCGCGGCTGGCGTGGTCGGCGAAGCGTCGGCGACCGGCTCACCGAGCGTGGGCGGGGCGGCGCTGGCGTTGTCGGCGGCGGCGATCGGCGTGTTGTTCGTGGTGCGCTTCGATGACGTCGTCGCGCTGACCAGAACGTAGCGACAGAAGAAAGGGAGGACAGCTGTGCCGTACCTGGTGGGTGCTGTCGTGATCGTGGGTGTGCTGGCGCTTCTCAACCTGCTGCTCACGTTCGGCGTGATAAGGCGGTTGCGGGAGCACAGCGAGCGGCTGTCACGGCCGGCGGCCGGGCTGCCGGATCTGATGCTGGGGGTCGGCGAGTCGCCGGGGCACTTCACCGCCCGTACGACCGAGGGCGAACAGGTTTCGCTCCAGACTCTGGCGGGTGGTGAGCAGCTGGTCGGGTTCTTCTCGCCCACCTGCCAGCCGTGTAAGGAGGTCGCGCCGCAGTTCGTGGCACGCGCCGCCGCGGTTGGGCGGGCCGGGGCGCTCGCGGTCGTCGTCGGCGGCCCGGAGGAGGTCGAGGATCTGGTGACCACGTTCGAACCGGTGGCCCGGGTCGTCGTCGAAGCCGTTGTGAGCGGGGCTGTCGCGAGCGCGTTCCGGGTGAACGGCTTTCCCGCCCTCTGCCTGCTGGACGCCGACGGAGTGGTTACCGCATCCGGTCACGAAGCCGTCCAGGAGGTCGGCGCAAGCGCGGCCGCATAGCCGGTCAGCCAGCGTCGACAGTGGACTCGACGGGACGGCGACACGAAGGCCGCGTCACCCGGCACAGGCTGGGTGACGCGGCCTTTGTCGCGAAGACTACGGGATACAGCACTGCTCGCAGATCGCGTTCCACGGCCCGCACGTGACGCCTCCCGTCGGGCGGCGGCAGCAGTTGCGTTGCCACCTGATCGAGCCGTGGCCGCCGTCGGCCTCACACCAGTACTCGTACCAGCAGTCCGCGGCCTGCACCGGCCGCTCCATCTTCGGGAGGAAATGGCCCAGGAGCCGATCGGCGGCCCACCGGACCGCCTCCGCTCCACGCCCGCTCCACGCCCGGCCGCGCCGGCCACCATTGACATCCACACCCATCAGCTTCTCCTTCCGATCCTGCGCATCCAATGCCACCGTAGGCGGCGCCGCCTTCAGTACGGCTTCACGGCACTACTGGGCAAAAGCGCGCCCGGTCAGCCGGTGCGGCGGCGCCCCGTGGCGGTGGTGGTCATCCGCCGCACGACCACTCCGACAAGGCCGTCGGCCGGGTAGGGCCCCCAGTGCCGGGAGTCGACACCGCGGGCGGCGTTGTCACTCAACACCACCACCGACTCCGCCGGCACCACCGGCGAAGGATGAGCGACACCGCTCGGCATGGGATGACCGGGAAGTGCGGCCACCCGCTTGACGTGCGTGCCGCCGCCAGCCTCCCGCCAGTGTCCACTCCCGACTTCGCGAGGGTGACGCGGTGGGCGGAGAATCACGAGGTCGCCGCGACGCAGGTGGCGCAGACCGCGGCGCCGCACCAGCAGCCGGTCTCCCTCGTACAGGGTCGGCTCCATGCTCTGGCCATCGACGCTGACGACGAGCAGCCGCCGCCGCGCGTATCCGATCGCGCCGGTCAACGCGACCGCGGCGGCGATCGACGCCAGCAGCCATACCGGAGGCAACTGTCCCTCCTGCCGTCCGTGGGGATCGCGCCGGGCATCAAGGCGCGCGCCAACGATCCTTACAGACACTCACATGCAGTAGTCGTAGGGGTAGCACGATCCGCACGAGACGTTGCAGTTGGAGTACACCTTGCACAACCGGCCGTACCGATGGCCGTTCCCGCAGCCGCAGTCCTGGATGTAGGTGTACGGGGCATCAGGGCAACCAGCCGCTTCGGCCCGTAGGGCGGGCACGAGGCGGGACAACATCCGGTCGGCGAGCGTCGCGATGGCATGAGTCATGCCATCAAGCTCACCATATCCTGACTTCAGGACGGCTTCAGGGCGGCTGGGGCGTCGCGGGCGGGACGGCCGGATCGCGGCGACAGGTGGGCCGGACTGAGCCAGAACGCGCATCGTGTGATCGTGCGGGAACGCATGCGCGTCGGCTCTGACCGTCCACATGAAACTCTCGCAGCCAGCGGCGGCGGGTATCCGCCGTGCAGGGGGGCCAGCCTTGGGCCCGGATGAGGATCCGAGCTGGTTGGTGCTGGCCGCAGCCGACCGGCCGGGCGGGAGGAACGCTGTGGCGGCATAATCGTTCGATGACTAACTGGGAGTATGCGCGGCTTGACTACAAGGCGGCGGGGTCCTTCGGTAAAGACAGGTTCATGGATTGGACCGCGATGTTCCGGCACCCCGGCGGGAGCGAGAAGTGGGGTACCGACGAACGGTTTGACGATCTTCGCCATCTCAATCGGGCTGGGGCTTCTGGGTGGCAGGCCTACGACCGGGCGGCGATCTACGTCATCAACGAGCCGCACCGCCTGTTCGGCGTCACCTATTCCATGCGGCGTCCCGTGGCGTGAGTCGGGACCGCGGATGGTCAGGCCGGTGGCGGCGGGTCGGCCCAGCCACCGATCCGCGAGCGGGACGACCGGTCGAGATGGCCGCCGGACCGACCACCGGGATGATCGCGGCCAGGCCGGGTGCGGTCGCGATCGAGAGACCGTTCAGCGGATCTGGGCGAGGCGGCGGACCAGCTCGTCGACCACGGTGTCGAGCGCCGGCCAGGGAAACATCGGCGTCGCGGCGCGAAGCGAGATGATCCCGTGCATGCCGGTCCAGACGAGCGTGGCGTCCCGAAACGGGTCGGTGCTCGCCGAGCGGCCGGCCTGGGCGGCTCCGGTGACCGCGTCGACGAGGTGCTGAAACGACTGCATCGGTGCCTCGCGCACCGGGGTGTCGGGCTGTGGGGTGCGGCCGAACAGCACGCGGTAGCGGCCGGGGTAGTCGGTGCCGAAGTGGACGTACGCCCGGCAGCCGGCCAGGAGGCGGTCGACCGGGTCGGCGTGGGCCGCTACCGCGGCGGTGACGGCGGCGCTGAGCTCGCCGAAGGCCTCGTCGATGACCGCGCCGAGGATCGCGTCGCGGTCGGGGAAGTGCGCGTAGATCGAGGGTGCGGCGATGCCGACCTCGCGGGCGACCGAGCGTAGCGTCACCGCCTCCTCGGAGCCTGTCTCTTCGATCATTGCGGCGGCCGCGCGCAAGATGTCGTCGCGGAGCAATCCGCCCTGGCCACGGCGGTTGCGGCGGCGGCTGCCGGTGGTCTCCTCGAGATTCTTCACGCCCGTAACTTTACACCTGTTAGTCGAGGGTGTTAGCCTTACGCCAGTAAGCTAACGGACGTAAGGCCAGTGGGGGATGTGGCAGACATGAACGCGTACACCGACACCGGTCACCCGCGCCGCTGGGCAGCACTGGGCATCCTGGCCCTGTCGCTCGTCGTGGTGACCCTCGACAACACGATCCTCAACACGGCGCTGCCCACCCTGGCCAGCGCGCTGCAGGCCGGCACCGCCGACCTTCAATGGATTACCAACGCGTACACGCTGGTCTTCGCGGCGACGCTGATCATCGCGGGCGGCGTGGGCGCCCGGATCGGCTTCCGCCGCGCGATGGCCGGCGGCATGGTCCTGTTCGCCGGCGGCTCGGCCGCCGCGGCGCTCTCCACCACGCCGGAGGCGCTGATCGGCTTCCGGGCCGTGATGGGGCTGGGCGGCGCGTTCGTCATGCCCGCCACCCTGGCGATCATCATGCAGATCTTCCCGGTCCGCGAGCGCCCCAAGGCGATCGCGATCTGGTCGGCCGCGGCCGGTGTCGGCGTGGTGCTCGGACCGGTCGCCGGTGGACTGCTGCTCAACCACTTCGCGTGGGGCAGCGTCTTCTGGGTCAACCTGCCGCTCATCGCGCTCGCCCTCACCGGCCTGTACGCGGTCGTTCCCGCCCTGCCCGGCCGCCGCGGTGGCCGCCTCGACCTGGTCGGTGCCGCGCTGTCGGCCGTCGGGCTCGCGCTTGTCGTGGACGCCATCACCCGGGCCCCCGAGCGTGGCTGGCTCTCCGGCACCACGGTCGCCGAGGCGGGCGCCGGCCTGCTGCTCGTCGCCGCGTTCGTGGGCTGGGAGCTGCGCGTCCGCGAGCCGATGATCGACCTGCGAGACTTCAGCCGGCGCGGGTTCGCGGTCGCGGCGGGCTCGTTGGGCATCACGTTCTTCGCCCTCTTCGGCGCGCTGTTCGTGTTCACCCAGTACCTGCAGCTGGTGCACGGCTTCAGCCCGCTCAAGGCCGGCCTCGGCGCGCTGCCCTTCGCCCTCAGCCTGGCCGCCACCTCGGCGCCGAGCGCGGCGATCGGGGCCCGCTTCGGCAGCCGCGGCACGGTGGCGGCCGGTCTCGGCATCGTCGCGCTGGGCCTCGTAGCGCTCTCCCAGGCGACCGTCGGCACGCCGTACGCGGTGCTCGCGATCATCATGGGCTTCATCGGCGGCGGCATGGGCCTGGTGATGGCGCCGGCCAGCACGGTGACGATGAGCGCGGTGCCGCCGGAGCGCTCCGCCGGCGCCAGCTCGATCAACAGCGTGGTCCGCGAACTCGGCGGCGTGCTGGGCATCGCGGTGATCGGCACGGTCGTCGCCTCCGGCTACCGCGACAGCATGGCCACCGCCGCGGCTCCCGGCGCCGACCGGGACATCGCCGCCGCCTACCACGCCGCCGCCCGGCTCCCCGGCGACCAGGCGCTGCGGCTGATCGACGACGCCAACCACGCGTTCACCACCGCGATGAACACCGGCACCATGGTCGCCGCCGGGGTCGCCTTCGCCGGCGCGATCGCCGCGCTGATCTGGCTGCCCCGCCGTTCCGCCGCGGCGCCGGCCACGCCGGTCCAGCCCGAGGAGACCAAGGAGCTCGTGAACGCCTGACCTGGCGGTCGAGGAGCCGTCGCGGTGGCCGACAAAGCCACCGCGGCGGCTCTTGACGTGGATAGTATGCGACCAATAATAATCGTGTGATGGGCACGATCACCGTGCGCGGCTGTGGCTCGAGGAGCCCGCCTCCCGCGCCGCCGCCATCACCCTCGCCGCGCGCGGGATCACGCCCCTCGCGCCGCCATTTTCCGGTCGCCACCGGCTGGACGGTCGAGATCGCCGACCCGTGGGGCAACATCATCGGCTTCACCGACTACGCCAAGGCGCCCGAGCGTGGCCGTTCCTGACCGAGGATTTCCCGGGCCGCGTCAGCGGCGGGCCGCCGCTCCCGCCGGAGACCGCTGCGGCCGGCGGCACGCGGGGCGAGCCGAAACCCCCGGCCGCTGCCACCTCCGCGGTGCAGGTCCGTGAGACCGTCGCCCGCCAGCGGCCGGCTCCCGCGCGACCGCCCGCAGCACTAGACGATCTATTCCAAGCTTGGGCTACCGCGACGTCCGTGGTGGTCCAGACCGCTGCTCCCGCGGCCTCACCCTGCTTGTTTGGTTGCGGTCCTTTCTTGCCTCCGGCGGGAGCGCCGGACCATCAGGATGGTTGAACGCCGCGTCACGACCGGCTCCTGGGAGGGGGTCAGCCGAAGGCACGTGGCCCGAGCCCCGTGTGGTGATCGTGGCCTGGCGCCCCATTCGCTTGATCGTTCGCCCGATATTGGCGTTGGAGGCGGCGTGTCACGCCCATAGCGGGCGAACGATCATGACGGTCCCCATCCTGATCGTCCAGAACGCTCCCGGCCGGGCACGAAGAACCAACAGCGGACGGGTGAGGCCGCGGGAGCGACGGTCCGGACCACGGCGGACATCGCGGCAGCTCAGAAAGATATCTCTTGGAATAGATCGTCTAGCACGTCGCCTCCGAGCCCGGCGGGGGAGCCCTTGTCGCCAGACCGGCCGCTGTATCGGCGGAGATGCCAGCTGCCCGGTAGGCGTCGCGGCCGCCCGCCGGAGCTGTCTGCGAGCCTCGGGGTCACGCCGGGCGGGGTCGCCACAGGCGGACCGTGCCGTCCTCCCCGCCGACCGCCAGGTGCAGGTCGTCGTCGGCGACGGCGAAGCCGGTAGCGGCCGTCGCCGGTTCGGGGCGGGTCAGCTGGTCGTGGTACTGCCAGGTCGTGGTCGACCAGGCCCGCACGGCGCCGGCCGTGTCCCCGGCGACCAGCAGCGCACCGCCGGCCAGGAACGCGGTGAAGACCGCTGGCGCCGGCCCGTCCAGCTTGCGGTCGACGGCGGCCGTCTCGCGCTTCCAGAGCTGTACTCCCTGGGCGGTGCCGAGCGCGAGGAGCGTCTTGCGCCGGGAGATCGCCAGCGCCCGGGTGCCGAGCGTCCGGGGCACCTCGTCGCTGGCCCGGCCGGTGGCGGTGTCCCACACCCGGGCGCTGCCGTCCTCGGCGCAGGCGGCGACGAGCTGCCCGTCGGCGGAGAAGGCGATGCCCCGGACCGTCGCGGTGAGTCCCGCCAGCCGGTGCAGCAGCCAGCCGTCGCTCACGCGGCGCAGCTCGATGTCCGCCTCCCCGGCACCCAGCGGCACGGCGGCGCCGATCGCGACCAGCTGGCCGTCCGGCGACAGGGCCACAGTGGACA